>Ga0172379_10000151_pt1 | contig 187290 bp, 169 predicted proteins | sample GrowelOW334metaG_FD_119756 | JGI IMG/M metagenome (GOLD analysis project Ga0172379, IMG submission 119756) | Groundwater microbial communities from an aquifer near a municipal landfill in Southern Ontario, Canada - Groundwater well OW334 metaG | ecosystem: Environmental > Aquatic > Deep...
CTTGCCCACGGTGATGACCGCGCTGTGCGGCAGACCCTGGGAGTGGCCGCGCGTCTTGTAGCAGAGCGAGCCGTCCAGCGGGTCCACGAACGCCTCGAGCGGGTTCGTGGGATTGCAGACCAGATCCGGGATCTGGGACTCCTCCACCCAGATCTTGCCGAACAGACCCGAGGCGTCGAGCTTCTTCTGGATAAAGCGACCGAGCGCCAGGTCTGCGGTGATGACCGTGTCGTCCCGCTCGTCACCAGAGCCCTTGCCCTGGTGCGCCACGTGCGCGAAGCCGTTGCCGGCGTTCGCGTTGAGGTACTCGCGCGTTTCGTGCAGGACGACCTGAAGCTCGGTCATGAGCTCCATGGGTGCAAGCGTCGAACTCATCACAACCTCCGTACCTGCCTTGATTGGCTGGTAAACCTTTTCAGATTGTTCATGGACCGTCAAGGGTGTGATGACAGGGCGCGTCAATATCGCTATACTTTTGCTATATGCCAAAAATTGCCATCAATGGATTCGGCCGCATTGGCCGAAACGTATTTAAGGCAGGGTTAGGAAAAGCAGGATTTGATGTGGTGGCAGTGAATGATCTCACGGACACGAAAACACTGGCGCATCTGCTTCAGTACGATTCTTCCTATCATCGTTTTGCGAAAAAGATTGGCTTTGATGAGAAAAATATTATCGTCGATGGCAAATCTGTACAGGTGTTTGCAGAAAAGGATCCGACAAAGTTGCCTTGGGCAAAGCTTGGCGTGGACATTGTGCTTGAATGTACCGGACGTTTTACGGATTTGGAAGGCGCCTCGCAACACATAACCGCTGGTGCAAAGCGTGTGATCCTTTCTGCGCCTGCAAAAGGTGATGGTGTTCCTACGTATGTCATGGGTGTCAATCAAAAAGGCGCTGGCAAGAACGAAAAGGTGTTGAACAATGCGAGTTGCACCACCAATTGTATTGCGCCAGTTATGGCTATTATGGAAGAGGTGTTTGGCGTACACAAAGCCATGATGACCACGGTGCATTCGTATACAGCAGATCAAAATCTCCAGGACGGCCCACATAAGGATTTACGTCGCGCACGATCTGCGGCACAGAATATCGTGCCAACAACCACAGGCGCGGCCATTGCCGCTACAGAAGCGATTCCGTCGCTTAAAGGTGTATTTGATGGGCTAGCCATTCGTGTGCCAACGCCGGTAGTATCCTTGTCAGATATCACCCTGCTTTTGAAGGAGGTAACCACCGTAGAGGCGATCAATGAGGCGTTTATCAAAGCCGCAAAGTCAGCGCAGTGGAAAGGCTTGGTCGAAGTGACAGACGAACCGCTTGTTTCCACGGATTTTATAGGGAGCGAAGCCTCATGCGTGATTGATTTGTCGCTGACAAAGGTCGTTGATGGTGATTTTGTGAAGGTTGTGGCCTGGTATGACAATGAGTGGGGCTATTCTTGTAGACTTGCGGATATGGCATTAGAAGTGGCAAAGTCACTCTAAACCCATATCATGATCGCCGCTGATGTATTTCACGCCTTTTTGTACGGCTCGGATTGGATCCTCTGGAGCGTGTTTTGGTTGCTTGTTTTAGGGCTTTTTCTGATAGCCTGGCGTGCAGGTCATTGGGCGGGATGGAAGAAATATTTGCGCTGGTTTGCCGTATGCATTTTGATTATCCTCGGATATGCTCGGCTTGTTGAGCCACGGCTTTTGACCGTCAAAACGTATAAAATGCCACTTATCCCTCAGCCAAAAACATGGGTAAAGGCTGTGTTTTTGTTTGATGCGCATGCTGGCCGTGATAAGGGGCCTGGGTTTTATCGCCGCGTAGCAGAGCGGGTGGGGTCGCTTGAGCCGGATGTGATCTTTGTTGGTGGTGATTTTGTTGATCAAGACTCTGCTGATATGGGGGATTTGCGTAGTTGGGCGGACATGACGGCTCCTTTGGGAAAGTATTTTGTGCTGGGCAATCATGATTATTATGGAGACCCACAGGCTGTTCGATCCTATGCGCAGACGATCCTTGGGATGACGGATGTCACAAATGCGATTCTGAATATCAAAAAAGACGATCGATCTTTTACATTGATAGGTTTGGACGACGCAAAAATGGGAACGCCGGATCTTGCGCTTGTGAACGATCCTGCGGCAAAACGTCCGCGTGTGATTTTTTCGCATCAACCGGATATTCTTCTTTCTCTGCCTTCTGGCGTGGCTGAAGGGGCGATGTTTGGGCACACGCATGGAGGACAGGTGCGTTTACCTTGGATCGGATCGCTTGCGATTCTTCCACAGCGTGCGCCCCAATGGCTGGATCGCGGATGGAAGTATTGGAGAGGCACTCCTCTGGTGATTTCGCAAGGACTCGGTGAAGCAACCGCGCCTTTACGGTTATTTGATCCTCCGCAAATCATGGTCGTAGAGATTGGGATCTGATCCGAATCTGATCTGCTGTGATATACTGTGGCGGTATGCAACTTCGTACGCTTCCTTCTTCCTTGGATCTACAGGGAAAGCGTGTTTTAGTGCGTTTGGATTGGAATGTGCCACTTGTGGGGTCATTTGCGCCTGAGGATACCGTGAAGATTGAACGCTCGCTCGGTATCGTGCATGCGTTGCAAAAGCGCGGGGCCATTGTGGTCGTGCTGACGCATCTCGGTCGTCCAGAGGGCCGTGATCCGGCGCTATCAACAAAGAGATTACTCGGTGTTCTTGCGCATCGTTTTCGTATGAAGGTTGTCTTTCATCCGCAAATCGTAAGCTCTACAAGTGAGCGGAAGGTTTTGCTCCATGCGTTGGTAGAAGCAGAACCAGGGAGTGTGCATCTTTTAGAAAATGTACGTTTTGAAAAAGGGGAGGAGAAGAATGAGGCCAAGCTCGCAAAAGCCTATGCAGAGCTTGGCGAGCTATTCGTGAACGATGCGTTTGCTTCGTCTCATCGAGCACACGCGACGATTGTCGGCATCACGAAACTTCTCCCTTCCTATGCTGGACCAGAACTCGTGAACGAGGTGACGCATCTTGAGACATTTCTTACGCAGGTGAAAAAGCCCTTTATTGCCGTGATTGGCGGGCTAAAGCTCTCTACGAAAATACCAATCATAAAGGCATTGTTACCATTGTGTGATGAAATGTTGATTGGCGGCGCTATGGCAAACACCATGCTTGCGGCGCTCAAGTGCCCCACGGGTGCTTCCTTTGTGGAAACTAAGATGCTTAAAGTAGCGAAATCTATTGCAGAACATCCAAAGGTGCTTTTGCCACTCGACGTGGTTGTGACGAAGAAAAAGGTGGCGCGGCCTGTGCTTGTTTCGCGAGCGATTGATGCGGTTGCTCCTGACGAGCATATCGTGGATATTGGGCTCAAAACGCTTCGTGTGTGGGGGCAAGAACTGCTTCATGCAAAAACGATCCTGTGGAACGGACCTATGGGAATTATTGAGATTCCAGCATGTGGCGCAGGATCGCGGTTTATCGCACGGGCCATTGCACGGCGCGCAAATGGAAGGTCGTTTGCCGTTGCCGGTGGAGGGGAGACGCTGTCGGTTGTGTTTGAGACAAGGACAGCCTCGTCTTTTGACCATGTATCCATGGGCGGTGGAGCTTTGCTGGAGTTTTTGACCCTAAAAGGGAAGCTCCCAGGCATAATACCTTTACTCAAATAAGCTATGTCTCAAGAAACGGAAGAACGCGAGGCAAATATCAAACTACAAACATTGGAAAAGATGCTGGAACTCATGACAGCCGCGTTTTCGCTTGTCGCGGCTCTTGCGTGGAATGATGCGATCCAATCGCTTTTCAAGCGGATTTTTGGAGATGCCTCGTCTATTTATGCCAAGTTTGCGTATGCGGTGCTCATTACGGTCATTATTGTGATTTTGAGTCATCGTGTCGCAAAGGTCACGCGTGCGCTCAAGAAAAAGTTGGATAAGTGTCCGTAAGTGCGGTATCCTGTTGGTGTTGATTTTTGGTTTTTACTCTCACACGCTCTTTATGTTTGGAGGCAATAAAATTCGTTCCATCATTGCACGCGAAATCCTTGACTCGCGTGGAAACCCTACGGTTGCCTGTCGGGTAACGTTGCGATCAGGAGTAACAGCAGAGGCCAAAGTGCCGTCGGGCGCCTCTACAGGGTCGCACGAGGCCTTAGAATTGCGTGATGGTGGTAAACGCTATGGCGGCAAGGGTGTACTGAAGGCCGTCACGAACGTGAACAAGAAAATCGCTCCCATGCTTCGTGGAGTCGATGCCTCACATCAAGAGCAGATCGATGCCATGATGATTGAGCTGGATGGAACGGAAAATAAGTCGAAACTTGGCGCAAACGGTGTGCTTGGTGTATCGCTCGCTTGTGCGGAGGCAACGGCTCTCCACCGTCGTCTGCCGCTTTGGAAGTCCTTGCGTCATACCTTTGATTTTGGCCGGGCCGCGCGTCTGCCTTTTCCCACGATGAACGTGTTGAATGGCGGTGCGCACGCGAATTGGTCGCTGGATATCCAGGAGTGTATGATCGTGCCGAAGCAACGTACGATGGCTGAACGCATTCGCGCGGGTGCGGAGACCTTTCACATGCTGGCGAAGATTCTCAAAGAAGAAGGGTATGCAACAACCGTGGGTGATGAAGGAGGATTTGCCCCAAAGTTACCAAACGTAGAAACGGCTTTTGAGTTGTTAGTGACAGCGATAAAGCGTGCTGGATACAAACCAGGACAAGACATGACTCTTGCGGCGGATGTGGCGAGTTCTGAGTTTTATGATGCCAAAGCCAAGCGGTATAAGATGAAGACTGAAGGACGTGAGTTCACGGCCGCACAGTTGCTCCATCGCTATGAACATTGGTGCGATGTGTTTCCGCTCGAATCCTTGGAAGATCCTTTTGCCGAGGATGATTGGAAGGCCTGGCGTGAAGCCATGGTTATGTTTCGCCGCCGCCGCTTACCGATCGTGGGGGATGATTTCTTTGTCACGAATGTCGAGCGTCTTGATCGCGGCATTGTCGAAAAAGCCGCGAGCGCGATTTTGATCAAGCTCAACCAGATCGGCACACTTTCCGAGACCGTCGCGGCTATCAACATGGCGCACAAGGCGGATTGGGTCACCTCCATTTCACACCGTTCCGGCGAAACCTCAGACACGCTGATTGCAGATCTCGCGGTCGCATGCGGTTCCGAATACATCAAAACCGGTTCGCTCTCACGCTCCGAACGCGTGGAAAAATACAATCGCTTACTGGAAATCGAAATGGAAATGAAATCGTAGGGGCGTATTGCCTACGTTCGTCGGTTCCGCCAGGTTGAAGCGTCGTGCCATTCTTGCTAACGTCTTGGCATGTCGCGAACCTACCACATCACCACCTACGGTTGCCAGATGAACAAGAACGACAGCGAGCGTATCGCTGGCGTTTTCGCGTTCATGGGGTTTGAGCCTGCCGCGCACGAGTCTGAGGCAGACATTATCGTGGTGAACACGTGCAGTGTTCGTCAGTCTGCGGAAGAACGCATTTTTGGTTCACAAGAAAAATATCTTGAGTACAAACGCGTACGTCCTGATATGCTGGTGGCGATCACTGGATGTCTTCCTGGTCGCGATAAGCGCAAGGAATTTCTGCCTCGTATGAAGGCCGTGGACCTGTATTTTCCCACCGCAGACATGGTGAAACTGCCGGAATGGATCAGGGAGCTCAGGCCAGGGTGGTTTGATCGTCATGCGGAAGAAGGGGAAAATACGTCGAAGATCCTTCGTCTGACTCAGGGTGACGAGGGGGACTATTTGACGATCCCTCCTCAGCGAACCTCTCCCTTTCAAACTTTTGTCACGATTCAGACCGGATGCAATAAGTATTGCGCGTATTGCGTGGTGCCGTATGCGCGTGGGTTTGAGACGTGCCGGTCCGTCAAAGACGTGCTCGCGGAGTGTCGCGATGCCATTGCCAAAGGCGCGGTTGAGCTCACGCTTCTTGGTCAATCTGTGAACTCCTTCCGGGCATCTGATCCAGAGACATTCGCCAAAGAAAACCCGTTTCATGATCATTTCGCGGCCTTGCTTTGGGAAGTGAACCAACTACCAGGTTTGGAGCGGCTGCAGTGGACATCCGCACACCCCATGTCCATGACAGACGAGGTGATCGCGGCGCTCGCACTTCCAAAGCAAGCGAACTTCCTGCACTTGCCTGTGCAATCTGGAAGCGATGAGGTTTTGCGCCGCATGAATCGCAAATACACGCGCGAGCAGTATCTGGAGATTATGCGAAAGATCAAAGAAGCGCGGCCTGGCATGGCGCTTGGCACGGACATCATCGTTGGATTCCCGGGTGAGACTGACGAGCAATTCGAGGAAACGCTTTCGCTGTATCGTGAGGTGGGGTTTGATATCTCCTACAATGCGCAGTATTCGCCGCGGTCTGGTACATTGGCATGGAAGATATTTCCAGATGACGTGTCCAAGGAGGAGAAGCGTGGGCGATGGGACAAGCTTCAAGAAGTGATGTCGGAAATCGTGCTCCAAAAAAACCAGGCGTTTCAAGGCAAAGAGGTGGCCGTATTAGTCGAGCGAGTCGAAAAGGGAATGGCGTCTGGAAACTCTGCGGAAATGAAGCTCGTGCAGTTTCCATGTGAAGACGCGTCTCTCGTCGGCAAGATCGTGGGCGTGAAGGTCGTGGACGCGCAGGCGTGGGTACTACGAGCCACCTCACCCCAGCCCTCTCCTTCGTAAGGAGAGGGAGTCGGATCCCGTGTTTATGCTTCCTCATATTCTCTGCATTGTTGGTCCTACTTCATCCGGTAAAACCGCGATGGGGTTGCGATTGGCTAAGGAACGCAACGGGGAGATTATCAATGCCGATGCGCGGCAGGTGTATCGTGGGTTTGATATTGGCACAGGCAAGCCAAAGGGGGAGTGGAAAGAGGGTGTATATCTTGTGGATGGGGTTGTGCATCACTTGATGGATGATGTGGATCCAATGACCACGATGACAGTCGCAGAATGGCGAGAGCGGGCTTTATCGACGATCCATGACATTGTTCGTCGCGGCAAGCTTCCGATCGTGGTTGGTGGCACAGGGTTGTATGTCCAGGCATTGGTTGATGCGTATGATCTGCCGCACGTGCCTCCGCAAAAAGAGTTGCGTGATCGCTTGGAAAAGATGTCTCTTGAAGAGAGGGTCCATGAGTTGAAGGGGGTTGACCCTCAAGCCGCGTCTGTGGTGGATCTCATGAACCCGCGTCGTGTTCAACGAGCCTTGGAAGTGGCGCTCACGACAGGTCGCTCGTTTGTGGATCAACGTGTGAAAAAGGAGCCGGTCGTGAATGCAGAGATGATCTGTCTCATGCCCTCTCGTGAGGAATTGTATCGTCGAATCGACGCGGCCGTGGACGAGCGCATGGCAGATGGCTGGTTGGATGAAGTGCGTCGCTTACATGATGCAGGTATTCCTTGGGACGCGCCGGCCATGACGTCTATTGGCTATCGAGAGCTTGGAGCGGTTCTTCGAGGCGAGATGTCGCTTGAAGAGGCGACCGTCAAAATCAAGCAAGCTACGCGGCAATATGCGAAGCGGCAGATGACGTGGTTCAAAAAATACGTTCCTGTTTGACGTTTTGCGTTGGCTCAAGCACTATCATGAGGTATGGCCTACTGGCTTATCAAAACAGATCCGCAGGATTATGGGTGGGAAGACCTTTTACGCGAAGGCTCCACATCCTGGACAGGCGTGCGTAATTTTCAGGCACGCAATTTTATGAGTGAAATGAAGGTAGGTGATCTCGTTGTTGTCTATGACGCGGGTGATGATAAAGAGATCCGCGGCATTGCAGAGGTCTCAAAAGAGGCGTATCCAGATCCAACGGCAGAAGAAGGGAAGTGGGTTGCTGTGGATATCAAAGCCGTGAAACCTTGCGGGCGGCCTTTGCATTTTGAAGAGATTCGCAATACCTACGGCCTTTCCGTCATGCCTCTCGTGGAACAGCCGCGCTTGACCGTACATGCTGTGACAGAGCCTCAATGGCAGTCCATTCTAAAATACTCAAAAACAACGCTATGATTCAGACGGCCGTGATCCTTGCCGGAGGAGAAGGCACGCGTCTGCGCCCGGTGACCTATGAAATTCCAAAGCCGCTTGTGCCAGTGCAGGGCAAAGCGATTGCAACATGGCTCGTACGGTTATTTGCGGAACATGGCGTCAAGGAGGTTATCGTGACTATTCCGCCAAAATGGAAGCACGCGTTTGAAGCCTGGCGCGAGGCTTGTTTGGCTATGCTTGATTCCGCACAGCAGATTGAGATCGAACTTTGGGAAGAGCATGAACCTATGGGAACCATGGGCGCGCTTGTGCACCATCTTGGGGAGCGCGTGGGTATGGATCCTGTGCTTGTGACAAACGGTGATGAGCTCAAGGCAGTGGATTTGCACCAATTAGAGACGTTTCATCGTGAACAAAAGAACCATGACCCTCAATATTCTGCGACCATCGCGCTTTTGTCCGTGCCAAATCCGCAAGAGTATGGCGTGGCAGAAATGGAGGGGGATCGCATCGTGAGATTTCATGAAAAACCAGCAGAGCCGCCGTCCTCTTTCATTAGCTCTGGTTTGTATGTGATTGAGCCTCAGATGTTTGCGGAAGTCGATCGTGACAAAAAGTTTCTCATGTTTGAAAAGGACATGTGGCCACGTCTTGCACTTGGGAATCGTCTTGGAGGATGTAAGCTCGATGGACAGTGGTTTGATTGCGGTACGCTCGAGCGTTGGGAAACAGCGATCAAGGAGTGGAGAGGATAGAAGGAGGTTTAGAATCTATCCGTCAAACATGCGATCGTTTTGGTGGCTCGTTATTTGTGTTATACTTTTTCTATGTCGTCCTCTCCTATGCGTGGATCTGTTTCTGTATCGAATAGAGATGTACTTCGTTGGTTCTGGAAGTTTTCGCGAAAATACAAGTGGCTTATCTTGCTCGGCGTTGTTGCGACTGTTTCCGCAGGAGCTATAGAAGCAAGCGTGCCCATCTTATATAAGCGTCTGGTAGATGGATTGGCTAATGCCCCGTCTTCTTTCGTGCTTGAAGCGTTGTTTTTTACGTTGTTATTGATATTGGGATGCAAGGCCACTGCGTTTATTTTGTTTCGTGTCGGTATTCTGACGATTATTTTGGTAGAGCCGCGTGTTATTGAGGACGCTGGCTCTACATCGTTTCATTATGTATTGCGACACGCCTATCAATTTTTTAGCGATGCATTTGCGGGATCTTTGACGCGTAAAATCACTCGGTCAGCCTCTGCCTATGAGCAAATGCTTGACCAGTTGTTTTTCACTATTTTGCCGTTGTGTGTGAACGTGATTGTCGCGATGATGATTTTAGCATGGAGATCGCCGATCATTGCGCTCACGGCTTCAGCTTGGTTTTTTGCGGCGATTGCCTTCAACATTTTTTTCATTCGTTTGATCCAGCCCATTGACGTGGCACGCGCAAAAAAGGATTCAGAAGTTTCTGCGGCCATAACAGATGCCTTTTCAAACAGTATTAATATCAAGCTGTTCGATGGGTATGATTTTGAACAGCATCGTGCGTTGACCATCATGGACGAATGGCGTCGATTGATGATGAAAGGATGGATCAGGGTGGACGTGAGCTTTTTGGTTCAGGGTCTTTTGTTTGTGGCAGTGGAAGGGACAACCATGTATTTTGCCATTCGTTTATGGTCTGCAGGCAAGCTCACAACCGGTGATTTTATTTTGTTGCAAAGCTTACTTACCCTGCTCTTTGCTCGTATTCAAGGCGTCCAGCATATCCTCCGTCGGCTTTTCACGGCGTTTTCTGATGCACGGGAAGCTGTAGAGCTTTTGGAGATGCCGCATGGCGTTATTGATACAAAGAGCGCAAAACCCCTTGTCGTGCGTGCTGGTGGTGCCATAGAATTCGATCACGTAGCATTCAGCTATAAGCAGACACAGCGCATTTTACAAGATTTTTCACTGGCCATTGCGCCTGGTGAACGTGTTGCGTTGGTTGGACCTTCTGGATCAGGTAAATCCACGGTGATTAAAGCGCTCTTCCGTTTTTATGACTTGGATCATGGAAAGATCTCGATTGATGGCCAAAATATTGCACGTGTGACGCAGGATAGCTTGCACGATGCTCTTTCGCTTGTGCCTCAAGATCCTTCGTTGTTCCATCGTTCTCTTAAGGATAATATTCGCTATGGCAAGCGTGACGCAACAGACGCAGAGGTGATCAGGGCCGCAAAGCTTGCGCATTGTCATGAGTTTATTGCGCGTCTTCCTGAAGGCTATGACACGTTCGTGGGTGAGCGTGGTATCAAACTTTCTGGCGGGGAACGTCAGCGCGTGGCTATTGCACGAGCTATTCTGAAGAATGCACCGATCCTTGTATTAGACGAGGCAACGTCCAGTTTAGACTCGGAGTCAGAGTCGTTGATCCAGGATGCGCTGAAAACCCTCATGCAACACAAGACAACCATTGTGATCGCGCATCGTCTCTCCACGATCATGCAGATGGATCGTATTGTGGTGATGAAGGATGGCGTTATCAAGGACATTGGGTCACATGAAGAGCTCTTACAACAGCAAAATGGCCTCTATAAGAAGCTTTGGGATATTCAGGCCGGCGGATTTTTAGTCGAAGAAGGCGAGCGTTAGTGCCGAGGACGGAACCGACGAAATGGACGAGCACCGCCTTGGCCACGTGGTGTTGACGTTCGAGCGGATTGCGGAGGTTCTGGTGCTATCACAATGGGACGAGCCCCATGTAAAGACGGTGATTTTACAATGGGGAGGTAGGAACGGGTGTAGCGTTCAATGTCCTGCACTTCTTTGCGTTGATCTGGCGTGGCAATGGAAATCGCGTGTCCCTTATTGCCTGCACGACCCGTGCGACCAATGCGGTGTACGTAGTCTTCTGCTTGACCAGGAAGGTCAAAATTAATGACAAGTTCGATGTTTTTAACATCAATGCCGCGTGCGGCAATATCTGTGGCAACAAGCACGCGGTATTTGCCATTTTTAAAGCCGTCGAGCGCTTCAATGCGCTGATGGAGTGAGCGGTTGGAATGAATTTCTGTGGACGTGTGTCCCATGGCACGCACGCCTTTTGCCACACGAGTGGCACCGTGTTTCGTGCGTGTGAAAACCAGGACAGATCCGCGATGTTCGGAGAGAATATGATCGAGCAATTGTATTTTTTGTTCCTTGCTTACCACGTAGAGTTCCTGGGTGACATGTTCGGCCGTGGTACCTTGTGGAGCGATCTCAATTTGCACCGGCAGTTTCATGTAGGTGGTTGCGATCTTCACGATGCTGGCGGGCATGGTGGCGCTGAACAACATGGTCTGTCGTTCTTGCGGCATGCTTTGGAGAATGCGCTTGATCTGCGGAGCAAAACCCATATCTAACATGCGGTCTGCTTCGTCCAATACGAGAATACGTACCTCGCGAAGGTCAACAGTGCGCTGTTCAAGGTGGTCAATCAGACGACCAGGAGTGACAACTAGTACGTGCGGCTTTTGTTTGAGCGCTTTGATTTGGTTGTACATGGAAGCGCCGCCAATCAATACAGCGGTGCGCAATCCAATAGGTGTACCGATCTGGCGTAAGACTTCGTCGGCCTGGAGGGCGAGTTCGCGCGTGGGAAGAACCACGAGTCCGCGGCCTTTCACCTGTGCGAGGCGCTGGATAAGAGGTAGGCCAAAAGCCAGGGTTTTGCCTGTGCCCGTTTGAGCAACGCCGATCACGTCTTTGCCTTCATTGGCAATGGGAATGGACTTTTTTTGGATAGGTGTCGGAGTCTCATAGCCTAAACGGCCAAGTACTTCCAAAAGCCGTGGGGCTATACCAAGTCCGTAAAAACCGGATTCCTCAGGAGGAGTTTGTATCATGTTATAGTAGTGTATACGGGATTTTCGATTTCGTCACGTCCAGCGGCTATTCAAGGAGTTGCGGCTGTCATAGTATGAAGATAATGCGTTGAAGAAAGCGACTAAATCATCATCATATTGTATGAACGTACGTCTTGTATCTGCTCTTCTTCTTGCGGTAAGTGCGCTAAGCTTAGCCCCGATAGCTGTTGCGAACGCACAAACAGCCTCTCCAAACTGGACGGCTCCCACTTTTTCGTGTGGTCCTTATATGGACACCTATACGGTCACAGCCCTAGATGGAGCGCCGGGGAGTGGTGTTCGGTGCGTTAAATGGAGTGATGGCTCCCAAACGCGTCGTCAGGTGCCAGCGTTTGCCTGGTACGGAGAGGGAAATTGGCAGGGAAACACCTATCGCCACGTGGGCCAGGCCTTTGTTGGCAAGGGTCGTCCCAACCAGTACCAGGGTTTTGCCTCAGACGTGTATGGGAATGGGGAGGCGTATCAAGGGAACTTTCCTGGCAATCTTGTGATGACGGTGTATGGCAAAGATACGATCGTGGTGGAAGGCGCATGGAGCGAAAAGTGGTCTCGTGTGACAAGCGTGGCCTATCAACCATTGCCCGTGCCCATGACCTGTGGTTCGCTTTTTGAAGAGTATCAAGCCTCTGATGTGAATGCGTATCTCGACAACGAGCGCGATCAAGCAGTGGTTCGCTCAGGATCTGGCGTACGGTGTTTGCTCAAAGTCGGTCGCACAGGCACCACGTGGTTTGGCGCGGGGCACTGGGATGGTAAAGCGTATGCGCATCTTGCAACGGGATCCTCAAAAGGATATGGCGCAAGTGACTTTTGCGCGAATAATGGAGATTACTGCGGTAATTTTCGTTACGGAGCCATACGAAAGCAGTATTCTTCCGTTCACCGTGCTCCTGTGATTCATGGTTGGAACGAGGTGTGGGAAAAAACAGCATTACGTCAACGATAAAATGATGCAGAAAATGCCTCAGCTATTGCTGGGGTGTTTTTTATTGTTCGTATGAGCTGTTTTGAGATATAATGGAAGGCGTGACGAAAATAATGAGTGTCCATTATTATTTATTGTCGGCATTGCCGGCCTTGTTTTGTGCATAAGAATACGCAGATCGTCGTCATCGGGATTGCTGTTGTGCTCGTGATTGGCGGCACAGTGATCGGTGTGATGCGTTGGCGTGAACAACGCAGAATTGAACAGTTTTTGCGAGGTGCTTATCCCGGTGATAGCGCGTTATTGGAAAAACTCACGGGCGATCGTGGATTAGCCCAATCTTTGATGCAGGAGCTTGCGAAACAAGCCGCACAAGAAGAAGCACAACAAATCGCAGAGCAGGTAACACAGGAAGGAAGGACGCCAGAAGAGATTTTTCGTCTTACAGAGGAAATGTCTGCGTATGACACGAATTCGACGATGATCACGCAACAAGTGAAGGCTTTGCTCCAAAGTGTTTTTGGACAGGCAAAAGTTGTTTCCTTGTCCACGGGACTCTTTGGATTGGCAGGAGCAGGTTCTGGGATCGTGGAATGCGTAGTTCCTCGTGCGATAACAGCAGAGGATGTGGGACGGCTGACAAAGTGGTTTACAGATCAAGGGTTGCCTGTTCTTCAGAGCGGCGTTCAGGATGGGCAGGGCAGTGTCATGGCTGGCACAAACGCGTCGGGCGTCTATACCATGGGGTTTGCGATTGGCGATCAAAAGATCACGGTGACCGTTGTGCGTGCGCAGTAGGGTGTTTCCTTGAAAAAGAGCTGGTTCGGGCTTCTCTTGCGCAGAGCCTTGTATTATACTAGCAGTGATCCTCATTATGTTTCCGTTCTTTTGGAAAAAGAAAAAAATCGCTGGGAAGGGAGTCCCTACGGATATTGATTGGGATGCTGTTTTGGAGCGTTTGCCACTTTTGATTACGCAAATGGATCGTGCTGGGCATTTTACGCACTGGAACGCCTATGCAGAGAAAATGACCGGGTATTCCGCGAAAGAAGTGATTGGCAAAATGGGGCCAGATGATTTTCATCCGCGTGGTGAGCCCGCGCGTATTAAGAAGGCGGTATGGAGTAAAGGGAAATGGGGCGGGGATGTTTCGTGGAAACGTAAAGATGGGAAGGTCACCCGTGTACGCGTGAGCGTTGTTGCGGCAGATGCCCCAGGGATGGCAAAGAATATTGTTGGATGCGTGCAAAATATTGATGAACAGAAACATTTGAACGAGGCGCTCATGCATGAGCGTGATCTTTCCCAGAGCTATCTTTCATTGGTGGGTGTGATGGTTGTGGCGTTAGACACGCATGGGCGCATCGTATTTTTGAATGAAAAAGCGGCCTCGATTTTGCATATTTCCGTTGCAAAAGCAAAAGGGTTGTCTTGGTTTAAAACCTTTATTCCTGCAGATATACGAGAACGGGTTGAGCAAGTCTACTTGCAGATAATCGGCGGCAAAGAAAAATTGCGAGAATATTATGATAATAACGTTCTCACGACAAAAGGCGAGCAAAGACTGATTGCTTGGCATAATGCCTTGCTTCGTGATGAAAACGGGAAGGTGATTGGTACGATCAGTGCGGGCGATGATGTGACGGAACGCCGAAAAACAGAGCAAGTTCTTGCAGAGGAACGTCTGATGTTTGTCGATGGTCCCAGTGTGGTATTCAAGTGGAAAAATGCCTCTGGTTGGCCAGTGGAGTACGTTTCTCCAAATGTTTTGGTACGCTTTGGATATAAGCAACAGCAGTTTCTTTCTGGCGAGGTTGCGTACGCGGCGATTATTCATCCAGATGATGGTGCGCGTGTCGAGCAAGAGGTTAAGAAGTATAGCCTCTCTAAGACAACAGCCTATTTTTCACAAGCGTATCGGATACGTCGGGCAGATGGCATCTATCGCTGGGTATTTGATTTTACGACGATTGTACGCGATACAAAAGGCGCAATTACGCATTATCTCGGATATGTTCAGGATATTACAGAGCAAAAGGAAAATGAACGACGGTTAGAGGAGAGCGAACAGCGTTTCCGAAAAGTATTTGAAAACGCGAGTATTGGTTTTGCATTGGTAAGGAAAGACGGAAAGTTTTTAGAATGTAATGATGCTTTGGCAACCTTGTGGGGATATTCAAAAAAGGAAATAAGTCGCCTGTCTATTGCGTCCGTCACTCTTCCGGATGAGCTTGAGCGCAACCGTAAGGCTCTTGGCGAGCTTGCAAAAGGCGAGAAAGATGTCTATCGCGTTGAAAAAATCTATATTCGAAAAAACGGTGATGAAATATGGTGCCACACCATTGCTGTGCCAATCTTTGATGAGAAAAAGAATTTTCTCTATTTTGTGGCACTCATTGAGGACGTTACAGAACAAAAGCGAACGGAGCAGATTGTTCAGCGAGAAAAAGAAAAGTTTCGTTCTCTCGTTGATAACTCGTTACAGGGCATTGTTATTGCCACAGGATTTCCTCCAAAAATCCAATTTGCGAACGAACGCTTGGCACAGATTCTCGGCTATTCGGTAAAGGAGCTCATGTCTTTTTCTTCAAAGAAAATACAGGAACTTGTCTATGTTGAAGACCGGGAGTTGTTCTTTAAAAATTATCAAGTGCGTTTACAGGGGGCTCGGCTGGCTCCCAGCTATGAATTTCGTGTGGTGCATAAAGATGGGCGGACACGATGGATAGAGCTTTTCTCAACAAAGATTGATTACGAAGGCAAACCAGCTATTCAAACCGCGTTTTTAGATATTACAAAACGCAAAGCACTTGAGGAGTATCTCCGATTATCAGAGTCGCGTTTTCATAAGATATTCGATAGTACGCCCGATGGGATGCTCTTGCTTGACCTTGGTTCAGGGCGCATTTCTGATGTGAATCCTGCATTTGTAAAGCTTGTTGGTCATGCACGAGACTCCATGATTGGGCGTACGCCATGGGATGTGGGTTTTTTTCAGGATGTGGAAAAGGCAAAAACAGCGTTTTTTTCTTTGCAGAAAACCGGGCATGAACACTGCGAATTAGATCTGCTGACAAAACAAAATACCGTATTGATAGCGGAATTTACAAGCGGTACCTACCCCATTAATGGGACAGTAAACGCTTTTTGTACGGTACGTGATGTGACGGCCCTTCGTCATTCTCAGCGGGAACTAAAAGACGAGCGTGATAAATTCGATACGCTGTTGAGTAACATCGGTGAGGGCGTGATTGCGATTGATCAGGATCGTCGTATTGTGTATGCCAATAATCGTGTGGCGCAGTTACTTGGATGGCGCGTGCAAGACATTGTCGGGAAGTCGTATCAAACCATTTGGCGCGTGACCAGTGAAGCGGGCGTCACGCTTGAAAAGAAACTACGACCTATTGAGTTGGCTTTGGTTTCAGGTGAGCCTATTGTCACGGAGCTGAAAGACCATTATTTTTACACGCACAAAGACGGTAGTCATTTTCCTGTCATCATTACAGCCACACCCATTAAACAACAGGGGAAAACCATGGGCGTCATCGTGATATTCCGCGATGTGACGCATGAGTTTGGCGTGGATAAGATGAAAAATGAGTTCGTTTCCCTAGCGAGTCATCAGTTGCGTACCCCTATCACGAGTATCCAATGGAATACAGAGGTACTGATGAGTGGGCATGTTGGTGCTTTGTCGCGGGAGCAAATGAGTATTGTGCAGGAGCTGTATCAAAGTAACAGTCGCATGATTGATTTGGTGAATTCACTCCTGAACGTTTCTCGGCTAGAGAGCGGCGTTTTTGGAGTTGAGCCAGAGCCAATTTTGAGTCAAGATGTCGTTGAGGCTGTTGTTTCGGATCTGTATCCAGATATCCATAAGAAGTCATTGAAGGTTGAGATGGATATAGACGCAAAGGTTCAAGAAATACGTTTGGATAAAAAATTACTACGTATTATTGTAGAAAATCTCATCACGAATGCTGTGAGATATAGCCATGAAAAAGGCGGCATTCATATACGATTACACCAAGAAGGAAAGAAATTGTATTTTTCGGTGAAGGACCAGGGAATTGGTATCCCGTTTGCACAGCAAAAATTGATTTTTCAAAAAATGTATCGAGCGGATAACGCTCAGCAATACTATGCAGGAGGATCAGGGCTTGGTTTGTATATTGTGAAGTTGATTCTTGATCAGGTTGGAGGTACGATTACGTTCGAGTCTGAAGAGGGGAAGGGTTCCACGTTTACGGTTGCGCTCCCGATCAAAGGCATGGAACCACGGAAAGGAAGTAAACCTTTAGTATAACGTTCTATTTTTACGCTTTATGAAAGACGAGTTATCTAAAAAGAAAAATCATAATATCGTGATCTTGGTAGAAGATGATGAGGCGATTGTGAAGGTGCTCATGCTTCGTATGCGACAAGAGTCCATGAATGTGGTGCTTGCTCGCGATGGGGAAGAAGGGCTTGAAGCTTGCGAAAAACATCGTCCGTCATTAGTGTTGCTCGATTTGATCATGCCAAAGATGGATGGCATTACCATGCTGAAGGAATTGCGTGAAAAGCCTTGGGGTAAAAAGATTCCGGTCATTGTCCTCACGAATCTTACGCATCCAGAAAAAGAAGCCGAGGCAAAGGCTCTGCATGTGTTGGACTACATTGTGAAAACAGATATCGAAATCAACGCATTGATTGAGAGGATCAAAACAATCATCAAATAGTGTCTGATTTTACCGCACGAACAATCGCGTCGTAGAGCTCGCCTCTGCCTGCTGATGTGACGGCAGAGTGCGGAAAAATAGTAATGCCCTCAAATTGTGCGCGCAATTGCGCAAGAGCTTTTTCAAGCTCTGTACGAGAAAGTTTGTCTATTTTATTCGCGACGATAAAGAAGGGGATGCGCAGGTCCTGGAGAAGCCCGATGAGTTGCAGATCGTCCTCTGTTGGGCCTATGCGACAGTCAATGATAACAATGGCTAGGCATAAAAGTTCCGAGGTACGCACGTAACCATCGATAAGGGCAAAGAGCTGGTCTCTGTCTTCTTTTGAGCCTTTGGCAAAGCCGTATCCAGGCAGATCCACGAGATGAAATTGGCCTGCCACGTCAAAGATATTGATGAGCTTTGTTCTTCCTGGTTTTGCGCTCGTGTGAGCCAAATCCTTCTTGTTTGTGAGCGAATTGATCAGCGAGGATTTTCCTGCGTTCGATCGACTAAAAAACGCCACCTGATTCAGCCCTTCTTTGGGCAAAATGGTAGGATCTGCGTAGCTACGGACAAAGGTGGATTGCATAAAAACACTCTAGCACACCTCCGCTAAACTACCCATGGCTAGCGCTTAATGGTCGTATTTGGCAGTCTTTCAGCAATAGTCGCGAGATCTTGCTCTGCGTAAGGATTGCCAGACACGTCAAGTACGCGTAGTTGTGTCAGGTTTCCTAATTCTAGCGGCAGACCCGTTAAGCGGTTATTTGCCACGTTGAGAGTCTCAAGCTTTTTCAACTGTCCCAGTTCTGCTGGTAAGCCTGTCAAACGATTGTTGCTAAGGTCGAGATGCACGAGTTGGCGTAGTTGCCCTATTTGGGACGGAGGTGCGCCAGTGAGTTGATTTTGTGCAAGATTCAGCGTCACAAGGTTTGTTTGCGCAACAACATACATCGGAAATTGGGCGAGTCCTTGGTTTTTCAGGTCGAGAGTTGTGGATGAGTCTACTTGCGCAGGTTCGGTCCTCGGCGTGTTTTGCGTATCTGCGCATCCAGCACCAAACACGATAAAACACACGAGAAAGCCAATAAGAGGATAGTTCATAAGGGAACCATAGCACAGAGGCCCCTAAAGGAGGAGGGTGGGCACTGTGCATGTCGTGTTTTGGACAGGACGCGGTGACTGGGTTAGTCTTCGTGCATGAGACTTTATCTTGTGCGTCATGGAATGAGCGTGCTGAATGAACAGCGTATCCATCAGCAAAGCTCAACGCCTTTATCGGATAAGGGCTTATTGCAAGCTACATTGCTCGCAGAGCGCTTTCGGACCATCCCTGTGGACGTTGTGCTGTCTAGCCACTATCGTCGTGCACAACACACGGCAGAGATTATTGCGGAGGCTATGGGGAAAACCGTGGAGATTTCGCCTATATTACATGAGGCAAAACGTCCAACGATTTTGCAGGGTAAACGATACGATGATCCGGAATCTCTTTCTATTCGAGCGCTGATTCAGGAAAAGAGTAACGATCCAGATTGGCATTATTCAGACGAAGAGAATATTACGGACTGCCAGAAACGGGCGCAGGAGTTTTTGCGGCTTTTAGATGGTCGGCAAGAGGAAAACATTCTTGCGGTGACGCACAGCACATTTTTACACATGATTATTGCTGTTATGCTGTACGATGGAGAAGTGGATCCCGCGATTTTTTCGAAGCATCTTTCGTTTTATATTGCGGCAAATACAGGCGTGACGATTTGCGAAAAAGAGAAAGGAGGATCGTGGAAGCTCCTCACGTGGAGTGACCAGGCGCATTTAGGAGAGTAGCGAGCTGTCGATAACATAAAACACTTGGACTAGTTCCAAGTGTTTTATGAGGGAATACTATCGGCGACTGCGTGTTTTTGGTGGCTCCAAAAGGTAGGCTTTGACTTTCTCGACGAGCTCCATGACCGGGTGTTGTACTTTTACGAAATAGTCCACAGCGCCAAGGGCCAGGGTGCGTTTGATGTCTTCGTCTGAATCAAGATTGGAAATGATGATGGTGGGGACGTTTTTGAGCTTGGGGTCATTTTTCATCTCTTCCAGAACCGCAAAACCATCTTTTTTAGGCAAGATGAGATCAAGAAGTACGAGATCCGGCAGGGGTTCGCTGGATTGGAGTTTTGCCATGGCAATCTCTCCGTCTGCGGCAACTTCTGTTTCAAAATCCGCCCGTTCAAACTCTATTCTCAGGACTTCTGACAGGGCGATCTCGTCCTCCACGATCAGTATTTTCATAGGTATTATTTGCGATTAGCGCGTTTTTTCTCCGGAATGTTTTCCACTCCTTCGGGAAGATAGTACTTCATCTTCTGCACGCGCGCAAGAACCTGCTTGAGCTGATACTGGATCGTTGCCGTACTGCTCATATTGAGGGTTTTTCCGCCCTCGGCCTTCGCCAGCGCTTCCTTGAGCTGTTGCTCAAGCTCTGTTAAGAAACTGTAGATATCCCGTTTTGCGATAAGGGTGCGCCATCCCATGCGTTGTTCGCCCTTGAGCTGAAGGTAGCGGCCTGCGCCAAAGGCAATGATCAGGGCAAGGAGAACAGCAAAGAGAAAGACGCTGGAGGTTATGCCAATACCGGCTATCGTCAGCAGTGGCCGCTGGTCTACAGAGATATTTTCTGAAAAAACCGTTTCGCTTATGGCTTCTCGATCATTTTGTGCAACGACTTCTATTTTGTAGGTGCCTTTTTTCAGAGGGAGATCAAAGACAGTTTTCCAGTTGCCTTGTGTATCCGGCTCTACACTTTGCGAAGTGATGAGCTCTCCGGACGTTGCACGTAATGCGAGCCAGACCGTGACGCCTTGTTCTGCTGTGCCAGCCGCTTCCAATTTCCCTTCGCCGATATACACATTTTGCGTCCAGCTCGTGAGGGTCGGTGAGGCAATAGGCAACACCTGAAGGGTGATGGTGTTTTCTGCGGTATTGCCCGCAAGGTCACGCGCCTCAATACGAACGGTATGTACGCCGAGGTTGAGCAGTGGAAGGGTTGTTGTTGCTTCTTTGACCGTGTAGGGAGCGTCCGTATCAATGGTAATGGTGTAGGAATCAATCCCGGAGAGTCTATCTTCTCCACCGAGGGCCAGGGTTGGTTTTCGTGTTTCTGCGGTAAACCCATCCAGAGCGCGTACCTGTAAAATCGAAGGCGCAACTGTATCAATCGCTAAGCGGACATGCGTCGTTTCGCCCCAGCCGATATTGTTTTTGAAACGCATGTGAAGATACCAGATGCCGTCCTCCCTAATGTCAAAGAATTTGTTATCGAAGAGACCTTCGGATTTCTGCGGGATGGTTTTTGGATTTTTGTCCAACGCACTCGCGACGGCGCTGATATCAGTCGGAAGAGGCCAGGAAACTAAGAATTGCCCACGCGTGTTGTACCATTTTTGATCGTCAGGAAAGAGCGGGATCGTGAGTTTTGGTTTTGCGGGGCTTTGTGCGGCAATCGTGGGTTTTCTCACGATTTGTACGAGCGGTGGAGGCGTTGAGGGCACCGCTGGCTGTGTAGATGAGGTGCTTGGTGCGAGTCCGCCCGCATCTATGGTCGCGCCTCGCATGCTCGTGAGGACATTTGTGCCATTGCCATCACTTGCCGTGATTGCGGCATTAGTCAGAGTGAGCGGAATAGAGCCCGCGGCCTTCACCTTAAAAGCAATGGAGAGGAGACGAAGGGATTTGCCGCTCAGCCCTGTTGCAGAACCGCCAATAAAGGAGACGCTTCCGGCTTCATTGGAAAACGATGGGCCATCAAGCCAGTAATTGAGCACAGAGGCGCCTGAATTCAGTGACACAACCTCTACAAGGGTGTTGGGAAAGAGGACCTCTGCTTGGATCGCATTCGTACCCACATCTTCTGTATCCGTGAAGACGGTAGCGGTAAACGTGTCGCCTACAGGAACAGCATAGCGATCTGGAAGCACGTAGAGGGTTGCCGCTTTTGCCTGTGTGGCAAGGGACAGCCCAAGGACACACGCAAGCGAGAGAAGGAGGTGTTTGATCATAGGAGTTATGGTTTACGTAGGGCTTGAATGATAATGGCGAAATCGGCAATGTCTGTTTTTCCATCGCCGTTCAAATCAATATCTTTGCGAAGTGCTGGATTTGTAGAGCGCCATTTTGCATTGAAGATATTCCAGTCAAGCAAATCTACGCGACCATCGCCATTGAGGTCGGTTCTGGTGTTGAAGAGTCGTGAGACCGTAAAGGATTTTTGAAGGGAGTAATCGCTGACACGTGCATCATTCGTTGTCTCGCGAATGCGTACCGTGTGATTACCCAGTGCGAGATTAAAGGTTGGAACAAGTACGGTGTAGATGCCCTTGTCGGAAACAGGTGCCTGCACATTGACGATGCGTCCATCCACAGAAACCTCAGCAGTACTGCCTGGAGTGGCATTACCCGTGACTCTTGCCGCGGCGCCTTTTGTGACAGTGGAGCGTTGGAGGCTGATAGTGGGGGGAACGATCACTGTACGTGAAATCGGTGTCTCAGTGTCTTCTGGAATGGTCACGAACGAGACCGGAGAGAGTCTGCCCTGTTGGTCTGAAACACGGATACCGTACGTTTTTCCACTAATATCGCCCGTGAGATTGAAGACGAATGCGCCCTCGGGATCTGTGATGGTTTCTTCTTTGACTGTCACGAGCGAGCTTCCTTGGCTTTCAGAAAAGCGTACCTTTCCTGCTGGATAAGCTCTTCCAGTGAGCGTAAATGGTGCTGTTGGAGCGGAAACCGTCGGAAGATTGACGATCACGTCTTGTGAACCTCCGCCAATAAGACCTCCCGTGGGCGGAGCATCGGAAAAGGTGAGAACATGCACGGCGCTTACATTCAATCCAGTGGATTGTGTATCAGAAAGAGTGAGGTTCACGCTTTGTGAAGTTGAGGCATTGACGATCGAGGTTCCAATGCCATTCACCACGTCTACGAGCCCACCGCCGGTTGCTGTTCCGGAGAGGACAAGTGTTACATCGTTTTGATAGGCCGTAGCTAGATTGCCAGAATTATCTTCTGCGCGGATCGTTATGGTCACAGGAGTGCCGACGGTTGCCGTTGAAGCGGCTTGAATAGCAAATCGTGTTGCTGTTTGTGCGGCGGGATTAACGGTGACCGCGTCAGTGCCGTCGTCGATATTCGTGGCTCCGTCTGGCGCCGAAGAGTTGTCAGAGGCAGTGATGGTCCAGGTTCCTTCGACTTCATCGTAATACCAGAAGTTTGCGGAAGATTGGTTATTCGGGACCGTGATAGATGAGATGGATGATCCGCCAACAGATGTGGGGAAGAAAGCGGCAGTTGTTCCGGTGGAATTTGTGAAGAGATACGCCGTATCGGCATTCAGAATCACCAGGTTGTCATAGGCATCCTTGCGCGTCACGGTATAGCCGAGGCGCGAGTCCACGGTCATGACGCCAGGATCGCTCAATGTAAACTTGGCTGTTGCGCCTGGACTGACGGTAAGGACATCGGTCGCGTTGGTCGCTCCTGTTGTTGTGGCAGTGACGGTCCAGCTTCCCGCGTGCTCATCATAGTACCAAACATCGGCAGTGGAGTTGCCATTGGAAATGATGTGAGAAGTAATGGCTAGGCCATCGACAGCAGAATCAAAGAATCGGGCCGAAGAACCGGTAGAGTTCGTCGTAAGGGTGATGTCTGTATTGCCATTAGTTACTTGATTCCCGTATTGATCTTTACGGGTAACGGTATAAGCCGCACGCGATCCTGCGGTGATAGTACTTACATCTGTAAATGTGAGCTGGGAGACGGCGCCGGGGGCAAAAGCAACATTTTGTGTGGAACTCACGTTGAGGCCTGTTCCCTCTGTATCGCTTAAGGTAAGGGTCACGGTTTCTGCGAGGGTGTCTGATACGGCTCGGGTGCCAACGCCGTTTATGATGTCAACAACGCCGCCTCCTGTGGCAGAACCTGAGACGTAAAGGCGAACATCTTGTTGTATGGTTGAGTCAATGCTTCCACTACCATCCACAGCTCTGACGGTCACGGTAATGGGCGCGTCAACGGTGCCGTCTGTTGGGTCAATAATGACAAAGCGGTCTGCCACAATAGGCGCGGCTGAAACAGCAACGGCATCAGCCGCATCATCGATTCCCGCGGCTCCGTCAGCGGCAGAGGCGTTGTCTGAGGCAGTGACGATCCAATTACCTGCGGCGTCATCAAAATACCAGGCATTTCCTGTTGATTGCGTGTTGGCAATGGTGACGGACGTGATTATTGCACCACCAGAGTTCGCATCGTAAAACTTGGCATTTCCGCCGCTCGAGTTTGTGTAGAGATAGACAGTGTCGCTTCCAGAAGTGACGAGATTGCTAAAGGCGTCTTTGCGGGTGATCGTGTATCCGAGGCGCGTTCCTACAGACATGTCACCTGGGTCACTGATAAGGAATAGAGCTGTCGAAGAAGCCGTTACAGCAACAGAGTCTACAGCATCAGCAATACCCGCGGCGCCATCTCCGCCAGAAGCGTTGTCTGAAGCAACGATGGACCAATTGCCAACAAGATCATCGTAGTACCAGATATTTGCCGTAGAAGTGCCACTGCCAATCGTTGCGGAGGAGATGGTCACGCCGCCGCTCTCTGCATTGTAAAAGGCTTTATTAGCACCGGTTGAATTGCTAAAGAGGTACAGCGTGTCACTTCCCGTGGTCACCATGTTCCCAAAGGAGTCTTGACGTGTCACGGCATAGCCGAGTCGCGCACCCGCAACCATGCCTCCTGGATCAGTGATGGCAAACTGTGATGTTGATCCTCCGGTAACGATGACAGCGTCTGTTGCATCAATCACACCAACAGCGCCATCAGGACTCGTGAAATCGTCAGAGATGGTGATGGTCCAGTTTCCTGCGAGCTCATCGTAGTACCAAAAACTTGCCGTTGAGGTGCCATTGCCAATGGCAAGCGAGGTAAAAGCAGATCCACCGCTGGCGGCATTGTAAAAGGCTTTGTTTACGCCTGTGGAATTGCTGTAAAGATAAAAGGTTTCACTGACATTGGTCACGAGGTTTCCGAAGATATCTTTGCGCGTGGCAAGATATCCAAGGCGTGAACCAGCGGTCATGTTGCCTGGATTGGTCAAAAAGAGCTCGCTTGTCATGCCGGGATTCACGGTGACGGCGTCTGTGTCGTCTATTACGCCCGTGGCACCATCTGGTGCTGAGGCATTGTCTGAAGCGGTGATGGTCCAGGTACCAACCAGATCATCATAATACCAAGCGCTTGCTGTGGAGGTGCCGTCGCCAATCAGAACGGAGGTGATAGTCGAGCCTCCGGTAGAAGCGCTGTGGAAGGCTTTATTCGCACCGGTTGAGTTGCTATAGAGGTAAACCGTGTTGCTTCCAGTGAGAACGCTGTTGCCATAGGCGTCTTGTCTTGAAACAAGGTAGCCAAGGCGCGTACCAGCAGTCATGTTGCCTGGATCATCCAGCGTGACCTGCGCAAATGCACCTGCGCTCACTGTGATGCTATCCGTAGCATCGTCAATGCCCGTTGTTCCATCTGGCGCAGAGGCGTTATCTGAAGCCGTGATGGTCCAGGTGCCTGCGAGCTGATCTTCATACCAGACCATGAGGGTCGACGTGCCGACAGGGATCGTAAACGCTGTGGAAGTCACGTTTCCACTGGCTGTAGTATAAAACTCTGCGGCTGATCCAGATGAATTGGAATAGAGGTAGACGGTCTCTTCAGAGGAGGTGACGAAGTTGCCAAATGGATCTTTGCGCGTCACAAGATAGCCTGCGCGACTGCCTGCGCTGATATTGCCCGGATCGCTTAAGAGAAATTCGGATGTACCGGCTGGTGTGATATTTACCGTGTCTGTTGCATCATCAATGCCGGTCGTGCCATCTGGTGCAGAGGCATTGTCTGAAGCAGTGATGGTCCAGGTACCAACTTGTTCGTCATAATACCAGGCTGTTGCCGTAGATGTCCCATTCACAATAGACACGGACGTGATAGGGGATCCGCCGCTTTCTGCCGCGTAAAATGCTTTGTTGACTCCGGTTGAATTGCTGTAGAGATATACGGTGTTGCTTCCTGAAGTGACGTTGTTGCCATACGCGTCCTGTCTTGAGATCAGGTAGCCAAGCCGCGTGCCAGCAGAAACGTTCCCTGGATCATTGAGAAGGAAGACGCTCGTAGCTCCTGGGCTGATCGTGACCGTATCCGTTGCATCGATAATGCCTGTTGCGCCGTCTGGAGTAGAAGCATTGTCTGAAGCAGTGATGGTCCAGGCACCGGCAAGTTCGTCATAGGACCAGAACGTACCCGTAGAGGTGCTATCACCAATCACAAGGGAGGTGATGACAGAGCCGCCGCTTGCCGCATCATAAAAGGCTTTATTTGCACCGGTGGAGTTGCTGTAGAGGTAAACGGTGTTGCTTCCTGTTGTGATCGCATTCCCGTAAATGTCTTGGCGGGATACAGAGTAACCAAGCCGTGTGCCTGCTGTAGTATTACCAGGATTTGTGAGCACGAATTGAGCGACTGCACCGCCGGCGACCGTGATCGCGTCGTTCGCATCATCAATACCAATGGCGCCATCTGGAGAAGATGCGTTATCGGAAGCTGTCACGGTCCAAGAGCCTGCAAGGTCATCGTAATACCAGATACTAGCCGTAGAAGCGCCATCGTTTATTGTGATGGATGTTACAGGGGAGCCGCCACTCGCAACGTTGTAAAAAGCTTTGTTTGAGCCGGTTGAATTCCCAGAAAAGTAGACGGTCGTTGATCCTGTAGTGACGGCATTTCCGGATTGATCTTTTCGCGTCACGATATACTCAGCGCGATTTCCTGCGGAGATATTTCCAGGATCATTGAGCGTGAATTGCGAAGGAGGACCTGAAGCGAAAACAACGTTTTGGGTAGACGCGACGTTCAAGCCTGTACTTGAGGTGTCAGAAAGAGATAGCTCGACAGTTTCTACGACGGTGTTGGAAAGTGCTTTTGTGCCTACGCCATTGATGATATTCACGAGTCCTTCGCCTGTGGCAGAGCCTGATGCAACCAGTGTCACGTCGTTTTGATAGTCTGTCGCAATATTTCCAAGGTCGTCTGTGGCTTGCACGGTTACGACGATGGGAGCATCTACGGTTCCGTCGGTAGGATCAACGATTACAAAGCGCGTCGCTTGTGGTGTGACCGTGATCGTGGGAGAGGTGAGAACAGACGTCAGGGTCCCTGCGTCAGATGCACGTGATTGTGTGGTGAACGTGTAGACGCCTGGAGTGGAGGGCGCGGTCGCACCACTTGTGCCTCCGCCAGAACCGTAGGTGATCGTAGCGGTTTGAGTATTCGCCAGCGATAAAATGCGCGCATTGATCGCTACTCCGCCGGGGAAAGTGGGTGAACCTGGGCCAATCAACACATCGTCAAGATAGATCGTGGCGGCGCCAATATCCGTGGCGTACTGGATTCCGTAACTGCTGACAGATGTGCGCGTACCTGAGAGTGCCAGCTTCTGGAACGTCCACGTATTCGCAGAAAGTGCACCGATGTTGATCGAGGCGATCGGACTTGTGAGATCTGAAGCGCTACTATATTCAAATTTCAGTTGTCCGGCCGTTGTGGGTACAGTAGATCGTATCCAAAATCCGACGGTAGTATAGGCAGACCAATTCTGTGCAGAACCGAATGTTTCGTACCACTGGTCCCCAGCCGCGGCTGTCGCGCCTATGATGTTTTTTAGTGATGCGCTATTTTCGTGAAAGACTGTTGTATCGGTCGATAGAGTCTGCACCGTCCCCGCAGAAGTCGCCCAGCCCGTGGTGGAATTACCTGCGTCAAGTTGTTTTCCGATGGCGTCAATATCCAAAGTGAATGCGCCCTTATCAACCTGCTGTCGAAAACCGTACGATCTGGCAGTACCAGAATTAGGCGCGGTCAGCGTTACGTACGTCCAGGTATTTGCTGAAATCGCCGGCAAATTGATGGTATCAAGCACGGAAGCGAGATTGGAGCTATTATCGTCCACAAAAGCAAAGTCACCGGCGGCTAGTGCTACCGAGGGTCTGATCCAAAAGGTGACAGTTGTCCCCGGACCTAATGTGATGATGCCACCTTCATTGTCAAAGCAATCTCCGCTGGTTCCTATTCCAGCGCTTGCTGCATAGGTACACCGTGCCGCGCCCGTACCTTCCATGAAATTGCCGGCTGTCGTTAATACCGAACGCGTAATGCCTCCATCTGAGCTCCAGCCGGTCACAGCATCTGCGGCGTCAAATATCTTGGAAATCGAATCTACTTTTAGCGTCGCGGCGCCAACATCACTCGTGTTTCTAAAACCGTAGGAGAGTTGAGAGGCTCTTGACGCCCCAAGGGTAACAGAAGAATAGGTCCAGGTGTTTGCCGTCAGGGCTGGTATGGCAAGTGTGTCGAGGGGGGTGCCGAGATTAGCGAGGTTACTGTCTTGCCAAGAAAAGGCTCCACTTGCGGTATTGACGCTGGATTTTAACCAAAAACCGATTCTATCAGCTGTATTACCGTTGTTTGTGCCCCAATTTGTCGCTCCACCGTAATTGTAATACCACTGCTCATTTGCCGCGGCCGAAGCTGTGATGGTGTTGGAAAGTGATGCCGTGCCTTCTTGCTTGTCAGCTGTATCAGCTAAGAGCGTCATGTGGGTGGTCGTTGTCCAATTGGTTGTGGCATCAAGTGCGTTTACCACGTTCGCCATGGTTCCCGCGGACGAGCTGATTGTGGTGTATCCGGCGACGCCGGCTGTGCCTTGTGGAGCGCTCCAACCAGACGGAACCGCAACGGATAACTCGCCGCTATCCATGGTCTCCGTGGCGGTAAAGGTAAACGTGTGCGTGTTTCCTGTGGAGTTTGCTTCCGTGGAAGTGGGCGTCACGGTACTTGTGCCTGACCCATCCGCGGCTTTGAGGCTGTGGACTACGGCGAAAAATGCCGTAAGGCTGATGAGGGCGACACTGCATGCTCCAATGATATGAACATGCTTCTTCTGGTAAAAAGGGCGTTGAGATTTTTTCATAAAACGATACGTCACTATGATATCAAAATAGCTGTTTGCTTGCTAGGTGAAGAAAGAGCTATTTATTTTCTTTTTCCGTAAACACGACCAGCCGTTTTGAATAGGCTTTTGCGGTCCTGTCCCATACGCCGGTACAGGTAACGAGATTGAGATGCGCTTTGCCATCGTAGGAGAGAAAAACGCTTGTCGCATCGTCTTTGATGCTGAATGAGCGCTTGGCTCGTACGATGAACACCGTGTTCACGCCACGGTCATCCTCAATGGAGAGCTTGTCACCAATTTTGAGTGTGTCTAATTTTTCAAAAACAGCTTTTTTCCCATACCACCAATCAATATGCCCTGCAATAACAGCACTGCCAATTTGTCCTGGCTTTGGGCCTTGATGATACCAAGCGGTATTAAGCGGACGCGTTGGAGTGCCCATGGATCCATCCGATGAAGTGCCTACATGTTCTACGAGGGCGTTTACGCGGAGTTTTGGTATTTTGATTCGTCTTGGTAAGCCTGATGGAACGATGGCGACAGGGGTTGATTTTTGTGGTGGTTGCGTGGCTTGAACCGTAGCCGTGATCTGTGAAGTATCGCGAGCAAGAGGTGCTGTATAGAAACCTAAAGCAAATCGAACGGAGGCGAAATGAAAAAGGAAGAGCAGGGTAACGAGATAGATTGCTGTAAGAAAAAACGAAACATGTGGAGAGCGACCCTTTGGCAAAAGAGCCGGGCGAGGGGACGCCCGGCTCTTTGCCTTCAGAGAATGTGTGGGGAGAATGCTCACTTGAAGAGATGTTTGCGCTGGGCGACGACGAATGCGAATGCCAGAGCTATAACGACTCCGACAGACCCGGCGATCCAAGCAATGAGGCGGCTATTGGCCCCAAAACCCGTGTTTGGCAATGTTGGGGTTGGTGGGATAAGCGCTGGTGAAAGGACCACGTTTGCAACAGAAACGTCTGTTACGGTTAGACCATTTGCATGGCCAGTCGCGGTCGCGGTATTCAGCGAGGTTGCGGTCAGCTGTTCGCGGCACGTGTAGGTCCATGTCTCATTGACATCGAGCAAGGCGTTGCCGTTTGCATCACCAGCGATGACGAACACAGGACTGCACTTGTCATCAGAAACAGTCACGTTGTTGAGCGCAACGGTTCCTGGGTTCATTACCGTGTAGGTGTAGGTTACGAGTCCGCCTTCTGCTGGAAGGATGATGGGTTCTGGTTTTTTGACAATGTGGATCAATGGTGGCACGGGCGATCCTGCGACGACCACGGTGGCAAGCGCTGTATCAATAGCCGTGAGGCCGTTTGCATGACCCGTTGCGACCACGGTGTTCGTGAGGGTTTGTGGGACGGTCATGGAGCAGGAGTATCTCCATGTTTCCGTTGATTGCAATCGTGCATCACCGTTGGTGTCCCCGGAGACAAACGACATTTGACTGCACTTGTCATCAGCAAGGGTTACACCTGTGAGAGGAACAGTACCTGGGTTTGTGACGGCATAGCTATACGTGACAGTTCCGCCATTGAAGGGAAGGGCGAGTGGGCTTGGGGTTTTCGTGACATGAATAAGGGGTGGTATCACGGGTACGCCAACAAGTACTTGCGCAATCGCCGTATCAACAGCCGCTAAATAGTTTCCAATGCCACGTGCTGTCGCATAGTTGACCGTGGATTGCGTGAGCGTTGTGGTGCATTGATAGGTCCAGGTTTCTTCTCGTTCCAGCCACGTATTGTTGTTTGTGTCGCCTCCAATAAACGTGACCGCGCTACATTTATCATCGACCAGGGTCACATTTGAAAGAATAACGTCTACTGGGTTGGTGACCGTGTAGGTATAGGTCACTGGGCCTGGGCCAGACGAGAGAGCGAGAGGACTTGGCACTTTTTTGACGTTGATGAGGGGAGCGGGAACAGATGCTCCTTGCTCTGTTGTTGCCGCTGGTACTGCCGCGACAGCGCAGGTTGGTACGGTGATGACCGCATCAGAGTTTGGTGTGGTCACAGTGTGGCCAAATGTCAGGGCTCTTCCTGTCCAGTTGGTTGTGCTCAGCACGGAAATGTCCTGAGAAACAGGAATGACGGTGCCCACGAACGTGGAATTTGCATTGAGCGTCGTTGCGCCGTTTGGTGTCCAGAACACATCACAGGCAGATGCGCCTGGCCCTAGATTTACGGTTGATCCGGCAACGGTGTTCAAAGCGCCACCACTTCGGAAAATATACGTCCCTGCGCCAGAAAGCGTGATGCCACCAGCTGTTCCGATGGACATGGCGCCCGTACTACAGTACACGCCAGGAGCATAGGTCGTTCCATGCTCTAAGGTTGTATCGAGAACCACCGCAGGAGCAACAAACGTAAATGTACACGGTTGATTATTGAGATTCACTAACGCCGCGGCTTGTGCAGTGCCTGCAGCGGCATAGGGAGCGGCAGCGCCGTAATTGGTATGAACGCCGAGAGGAGCTACGGCTGGCCCTGTATTGAAACCAACATCTCCATTGATCGTCGTTGGTCCAATAGGATTGGTATACGTGTCAGAAAGAACGCCGTACGTTGCGGCCGCACCAAGAGAAGGTGTTGTGGCCGCGTGTGCGATTGGCACAACAAGAAACAGACATAGGAGTGCCGGCACGTATCGCATGTGAAAGAGCATCTTCGTAAGCATACTCATGTATCCCAAAGGTAATATGGGATAACGCGTAAAAGAATAAATGGTGTCAATATAATACCACGGCATGTTTATGATGTATACAATGATGTGACTTTGTGGGGGCTTATGAGCATTGAGCAGGTTTGCTCAAGCTTCTTTCCTAGGGACATGAGCGAGAGAATTGTTTTTCTTGTGCTCCCTGATTATACTTTTTGTCATATGAAAGAAACTTTTTCTTCTCACGTTGAAATGCCAGCTCCAAAACGACATGGGATAAAAGAAACGCTCATGCGTGCTGTCACGCGCGGTCCTGTTGATAAAGCTTTGACACAACGAGCTGAGTGGATGGTAGAAGAACTGAAAGTTGGAAGGTACCTGGCACCGAAAATTACCTACAAGGAACCTGGTGTTCTCAAGCCAAATAATGTTGAGAAGGGCGTAACCGTTGTGAGTATTGGGTCGGGCAAGGGGCACGAGATGGACGAAATGGACATGATTTTGCCCGGGTCAAACGTTATAGGCTTGGATCCGGACGATTACATGACGAAACCCGTGTCGGAGAGATTGCGAACCCTTGCTCATAACGCCGAATATCTACAGGAGCACAATCGAGCGGAACACATGGCTGATATCGTAGACGCTTCCGCAGATGGAGTGACCTTCAACTTTGTCTTGCACGACATTGATGCGGCGCGGCATGACCGAATTTTCGATGAGGTGAAGCGTGTTCTCAAAAAGGATGGCTACCTTTTCATAGCGGAAGATCTTGTTGATTCGAAACAAGAAAAAGTAGTTGCCGAGCGTGAGGATCGTAAATTGAATATCGATCTCTCCACAAAGTCGCCACAAAACTACCGAAGCGCTACGGAGTGGGAAGCCTTTTTTCAAAAACATGGATTTGAAGTCGTAGAAAACCACGAAGTAAAACCCGGAAAGGTCCGCCATGGATTTTTCGTTCTCCGTAAAATTGCGGAAAAGACTTAAAAACAAAGAGCGCATCCGACGACGGCGAGAGCGAATATGCTCTTTGCCGCGCCGGGTGCGCGAGAAGCGGTCAGTGCAGAGGCGCGTCCTCGTAGGTCGCGTCATCTTTGACGGTACGCGCGACCACCTTGAGGGGAACCTCCTTGCCATCGGGTGTGATGGCGAAGAACGTGCAATCCTCGTGGCCGTTCTTCAGTCGGAAGCGTCACTCGTGGTTGACCGTGCTCTCGACCATCGCGTTGCCGTCGAAGGGCAGGTAGCCGAGCTGGTAGCCCTCCCGCGCCGCGTCCTCCGATACCTCGAAGACCGTGACGGCCTTCCAGCCCCAGAGAGCGAGGTACAGGTGGTTCCACCACTTCGTCGGCGGAGCCGACTTGTCGCCCTCAACGTGCACGCCCTGAACGTTACCCTGATGCTTGGTCCACATGTCCGTCCTCCGGGTTTGGGGTCCTAGGCCCATGAGTGGGCTGATCAGCACGACGATGGCAGTGCGGCGATTTGGTCTCGCCGCAGTCGTTTATTATCTAGCGAGGTCAAATTTGACCAAATAAAGATAACACAAAATAGCTTTTTGTCAAGCGTTATTATGAGAAAAAACAGCATATTTTTTTCAAAAATGGCAATATTGTGAAATAGGAAAAATATCGCACTGGCAACGGAATATAAATAGATTCACACATCCTTTCCTTGCATCAATAAGGACGTAGTTTTGTTGTTATTAGTAATTTGCCTAGAAGGCCTTCAGGCCAGGAAAAATATTACCGCTAGAAGCCGGAATTTGCGTTCAAACAACCATTTTCTACAATCGCAAAACACTCATCGGTTGATGAGTGTTCGGCGTGGCAGGGGATCGTGATGGACATTAGGACTTTTCTTCCGCGATCCCAATGGTCTTTTTAACGAAAGTTCTCTTATTCTCCCGTGCGGCCTGGTTGCGCACCCCCATACATAGCCATGGAGCTACGTCTTCTGCTTCCGAAATGTAAATATCGCACCGCTTTTTCCAACCACTGCTTTGCAAGGGTGTTCTGGTGCGTACTTTTGTCTAAAGAGCTCCACCCATTTCTCATCGTGATAGTCTACGGGTAGGGAAAACGCCGTGAACAGACTTTTGAATGGGATATAGATTTTCATTGTCTCATGGACAAGGTTGCGTTGGTCGAAAAACCACTTGATCAGCTCATGGAATGCGGCTCTATGACAACCGGTGGCTAATTTCGTTTCTGGAGATTCTCCTCCCATAAGCGTAATTTGTAACTCCTTCGCGGTTTCAAACAGATGGGAGAAATCTTCAGGTTTGATAATATGATATTTAATTTTTCCTGATGCAATATCAGCTCCTGTGAAAAGTGGAGAAGAGATAACCTGTTTCGCTCTTACGAATAATGACCAGTCTGGGTCGTCATACTGCTTTCCGTAGGCGACGGCAACAGTTAAATCAAAGTTTGGGTTATCAAACATGGCCTGGATAAATTCTTTATTTTGCCTGTTCTCGTACATCCCTAATGGATGAATGGCAATCGCCACCTTCTTTTTATCCTTAGGAGCCTCCCCTGACGTGTCGGGTGCATTAAAATGCTTTGGTCTCATATTATGAAATAAGACTAACAGATTTGGCCGAGCTCGAGTATATGCATTACAAAAATACCCGCCTATTCAGCGGATATTTTCGTGGCAGGGGATCGTGGAAGATATCAGGACCTTGGCCACAGACGGCAGCGCATGATCTATTACAGTTTATCGAATCGAGCACCCGGAAAAAGCGACTTGAAGTGATCGGTCATGGCAACGACGTCCTTTGCGGGAATCTGTTGCCATTCCGCGGCTTCAGTGTAGCGTTCATTTACTTCAAATGGTTTTGCTGACAGACCGGGTAGTTGATGAATCCTTTTTGTCAGGTTTGGTAACACGAAGGCTGAAGCTATATCGAGATGCTTGCTCATGAGACGACCTTGTCGCGCCATCTGCATTTGGAGTGCATCGAATTGGAATGCGTACACCATGTCCGTTGGTCGCAAGGCCGGAAGCATCATCCGACCAAAGCCCTGCTCGAACTTAAAACCGTCACGATGGTCATTGCCACCAGACGGAAAGAGAATGACGACACCGCCACTCTCGATATGTGCTTCCACTTCATGAAATAATTTACGTAAGGACGCCACTCCCTTATCATCAACGGATATAAGGGGCTCTTGCCCAATAATCGGAGACATTTTTTCAAACACTTTTTTCGCAACAACGATTTTTACATCATTGCGTTCCAAAACGGATAAGATGGTGAAGGCGTCGTAAGATCCCGGATGATTTGCGATAATCAGCCCAGGTTCTGTATTCAGGCGATGCCGATCTTCCTTTAATAATGGGTCAGCTTCGCGAACAAACTTTGGTTCGACGCGCATAGCTTCCATGGCTGCCAATCCCAATCCTTTAAAACCATGTTCACGAAACAATTTGGTCGCGCGAGGGACAACCGATTCAAAGACCTTGCCTTTAATAGCTTGTTCCATCGAATGACTCATAAAGCGAATTGAGTTTATCATGCTGTGAGTGATATCAAAACACCCACCTTGCGGTGGATATTTTGTTTGGCAGGGGCGGGGGGAATCGAACCCACGTCAGAGGTTTTGGAGACCTCCGTCCTACCATTGAACGACGCCCCTAAGTTCCGTTACGAGAAAATCCTAACGGAAAATGCGCGATGATGCAACTACCAGGCCTTTTTTGCGTCTTCGAGGGCTTTCATGAATTTTGAGGCGTCTGTTGTTGGTATGCGGATTCTTGGGTTTTTGCCTTGGGCGTCCGTGTAGGATATGAGGATAAAACGGCCTTTGTGCATGAGCGCGCGGATGCACATCGGACGGACCATAGCGGGTGTTGTGCCTGCGGGGGTGACCCGGAGACGTGGTTCAATCAAATCCTCTTCAATCTCTTGGTGCGTGATACTTTGGACAGGGATACGAAGTTCTCCGGCACGGTCACGGATCGTGAGGGTTTTATCGATTACCTGCACGGTGCCTTTTAAAAAATTCATGCCTGCAAGAAAGAGGACACCAAGCAAGAAGTAGAACACCATCGCCATCTCGAACGTGAGGATCTTGTACCCAATGAAACCGACAAAGAGTCCTCCCAAGAGGAAAAGCTGTTTATGTTTATCGTCAATGCTAAACGACTCTTCGTAGAGGGTCATATGTTATGAAAGGCTCGGATAGATCGGATGCGCACTGGCAAGGGCGCGGACGCGTTCTTTGACGTCTGATGCAACGGCCGGGTCATTCTTCGACTTGAGAAGCTTTGCGATAAGCAGGGCAAGTTCGCGTGTGGCTTGTTCGTCAAATCCGCGCGTGGTGATGGCTGGCGTGCCGAATCGAATGCCGGAGGGGTCCATTGGTTTCCGCGTGTCAAAAGGGATCATCGCCCGACTCGCAGATATTCCAGCAACTTCAAGAATTTGCTCGGCTTCCTTCCCGCCCATTCCCCAGGGTTCCATATCCGCCAAAATGAGATGATTGTCGGTTCCGCCCGAAATGAGACGCATGCCCTCGGCGAGGAACGTTTCCGCCATTGTTTGAGCGTTCTTCACAACTTGTTGCTGATAGTTCTGGAATGAAGGTTGCAGTGCTTCCTGAAAAGCAACAGCTTTTGCGGCGATGATGTGTTCAAGCGGTCCGCCTTGCGATCCTGGGAAAACTCCACGATCAACCTTCTGCGCCAAATTCCATTTTCCTTCTGGATCAAGCCGGTCGTTGATTTTGCTGAGAATCATGGCGCCGCGCGGACCGCGAAGGGTTTTGTGCGTGGTAGTGCTTACGACGTCTGCGTGCGGAATCGGGTCAGGATACAACTTTGCGGCGACAAGCCCTGCGACATGCGCCATATCGACGAAGAGATACGCGCCGACCTCTTTGGCGATCGTGGCAAAGGCTTCAAAGTCGAGTTTGCGTGGATAGGCGGAAAATCCAGCAATGATCATGCGTGGCTTGTGCTGGAGCGCGAGGGCGCGCACCTGATCCATGTCCACGCGATGGTCGCTTTCACGCACGCCATAGGGGATAATATTGAAATATTTTCCGCTGAAGTTCACGGGCGAACCGTGCGTGAGGTGGCCGCCATGCGCCAGATCCATGGCAAGGACCGTGTCGCCTGGTTTGCAGAGTGCAAGATACACCGCAAAGTTTGCTTGCGCGCCTGCATGAGATTGAACATTTGCATGTTCTGCGCCAAAGAGTTGCTTGGCGCGCTCGATGGCGAGTGACTCGATTTGGTCGATGACCTGATTTCCGCCGTAATAGCGCTTCCCTGGATATCCTTCCGCGTATTTGTTCGTGAGGACGGTTCCCATGGCCTCGAGAACAGCTTCTGAGACGTAATTTTCTGAAGCGATAAGCTCGAGTCCCTCGCGTTGGCGCTGAAGTTCTTGTGCGATGAGCCCTGCAATGGCTGGATCTGTATGAGAGAGATGTGGCATAGGTATGGAACCGAGCATAATCCATGTGCACGAGATAGACAAAACCACTTTTGCAAGAGTGTCATACTCGCACGGTCGGTACGTCCTATGAGCCGTGGAGGGCACCCTAGACGTTTTGTGTAAACATTCGTAGTATGCAGAGAGCTGTTATGGCTATTCATCACGTACATCTTGTTGGTATCGGTGGTATTAATATGTCTGCGGTCGCAAAACTCTTGCAACACGCAGGTATTAGCGTGAGCGGATCAGACCTCGCGTCCTCTCTTATGACGGATGAGCTTGTAGCAAGAGGAATCCCTGTCGCGATTGGTCATAAACCTTCCAATATCCCATCGGATACAGATCTCGTGATCTACACTTCGGCCGCTCAGGATACAAATCCAGAACGTCAGGAAGCACGACGACGGAATATCCGGCAGTTGACGAATTTTCAGTTTTTGGGCGAGTGGACCGCGGATCAGCAAACCGTGCTTGTCACAGGAACGCACGGAAAAAGCACGACAACAGCCATGCTCGCAGAGATGCTTGTGCGCGGCGGCAAAGACCCGTCTGTGGTTGTGGGGAGTAAAGTTCCCTCTTTTGTCGAGGGAAATGTACGACTTGGCTCTGGAGAGCTCTTTTTGATTGAAGGGGATGAGTATGCACGGCATTTTTTAGAGTTCCATCCTTCTGCGGTGATTATCAATAATATTGAATTGGATCACACGGATATTTTTCCTAATCTCCGTTCGTTGATAGAGGCGTTTCGCGAACTGCTTCGTCAGGTACGTAATGGCGGGCTTGTGGTCGCAAACGCGGATGATCCGCGTGTGCAGACATTGATTGGGGAGGAGCGTGCGCAATTAGAAGCGCGACGTATCTCGATCGTGACGTTTGGTTTTGGCGCACATGCAGATGTGAATGTGATTGACTACACCTCTCGACCTGGAGAGCAGATGTTTGTGATGCGCGATCCACGCGGAGCGATCGTGCGTCTTTCTTTGCACGTGCCAGGAAAAATGAATGTGATGAACGCGGTTGCCGCGGCGACCCTTGCTGTGCGATTGGAAGTGCGTCCAGAGCGCATCCGAGAGTCTCTTGCCGCGTACGCGGGCATTTGGCGTCGCTTTGAAAAAATCGCGGAAAAAAATGGGATCTTGGTTGTCTCTGACTACGGTCATCACCCAACGGCTGTGCAGGCGAATTTGGATGCGAGTAAGGCATTTTATCCTGATCGCCGTTTAGTGTTGTGCTTTCAACCGCATCATCGCAATCGCACAAAAGCACTATTTCAAGATTTTATTCCCTCATTTGATCGTGCGGATGTGTTGCTGTTTGTGGAGATTTTTGATGTCGCAGGACGTGACGATGCAACGGATCAGGATATTTCCTCACGTGATTTGCAGGAGACGATTTTGAATCGCGATGCCAAGCGTCGCGTGAATCGTCCAGTGGAATACGCCGCCACGCCAGAAGAGGCGCTGAAGCTCCTACGACGCTGGAAAAAACCAAACGATTTGATTCTCGTGATGGGCGCAGGAGATATTTATAAAATTGCGGATAAAATCGTGGATTAGTATGCAATCAATATTTGTAGATGCGTTTCGTGCCCGTTTTCCATCGGCTCTTGAAAATGAGTCCATGTCTAAACATACGAATTTTCGTATTGGCGGGCCTGCACGGTTGTTTTTTGTTGCAAATACCGCAGACGAGCTCGTGCAGGCAATTCAAGAAGCGCAAACGCAAAACATTCCCTGGTACGTCATGGGTGGTGGATCAAATCTGCTTGTCGCGGACACAGGATTCGACGGAGTTATTGTGCAGGTGGCTTTTCGCGAGGTTGCGGTCGAGGGCGAGACGATACACGTAGACGCTGGGGCGATCACGTCCGCGGTTGCGCGACAGTCTGTCGAGGCGGGTCTCGCGGGCTTTGAGTGGGCTGTGGGCGTTCCTGGCACGATCGGCGGAGCTTTGTATGGCAACGCGGGTTGTTATGGCGGTGAAATGGGCAATGCGGTCGTATCTGTGGATGCGGTGCGTGTGGCAGATGGCGTGCGTGTGACATTGTCACGTGAGGACTGTCAGTTTGGTTATCGCGAAAGTCTGTTCAAGCATGAACGGCACGTGATTCTTTCCTGCGTGTTGAAGCTCGCGCGTGCGACAGACCCTGCGGCGGGTAAAGCGCAGATCGAGAGCATCATGCAACAAAGAAAGGAAAAACAGCCGCTGGAACAATCGAGCGCAGGGTGCATTTTTAAAAACTACGTGTTTCAAGATGAAAAGGAATTGGAGATATTAAAACGTCACATTAATGAGATTCCTTCGGGCATGCTAGCCAAAAAATCCTTGGGTGCAGGCTGGCTGGTCGATCAGGTTGCCATGATGGGCAAGAGTATCGGCGACGCAGAAATTAGCACGAAGCATGGCAATTTTTTCTTGAACAAAGGCAAAGCGCGCGCGCAGGATCTGCTGGCGCTTATCTCATTTGCCAAGATGAAAGTCCGTGACGAGCTTGGCATTGAACTGCAAGAAGAGGTGCAATTAGTAGGATTTTGAGGTATCTTGAGTATCATCTATGGCACATATAAAGCGCATGCGCGTCGCGATCATCGGCGCCGGTGACATTGGACAAGCAATCGCAACATTGGTGGATCCGAGCGTGGCACAGGTAGACCTTTGGGATGTGGAGCCTGGAAAGGTGCCGAACCAACGGCCCTTAGACGAGCTTGTGAGCAAGGCGCGCATTGTCTTTTTTTGCGTACCGTCCTGGGTGTTGCGCGAGGCGGTTACGCCCGTGCTTCCGCATCTCAAGTCTTCTGCACTCGTTGTCTCGATCAGTAAGGGCATTGAGTCCACCACCGGAAAAACCATGGATGCCTTTTGGCCAGAAGTTTTGCCAGAAAAGCAACCGTTTGCCTTGTTGTTAGGTCCGATGCTTGCAAAAGAAATTTGTGACGGTCTTGGTGCCGCGGCCGTTGTCGCAACGAAACGCGCATCTTCGTATACGCTTCTCCGAACCCTATTCGCGCCCTCCCTTCGTTTGGAGCAGACACGCGATGTGCGAGGAGTGGCACTTGTGAGTGTGTTGAAGAATGTCTATGCGCTTGCCATGGGGTTGGCGGATGGATTGGGGTGGGGCGGCAACCGTAAAGGATGGCTTGCTTCTCGTGCAGTGCAGGAAATGGAACAGATTGTTCATGATCTCGGCAGTAAACGTTCTGTGGTGTTTGGGCCGGCAGGAGCAGGGGATTTGCTTGCAACGGCCTACAGTCCCTATTCGCGGAATCGTTCGACCGGCGAAGAGTTGATTGAGAAAAAAGTGTGCGAGCGGAAAAGTGAAGGGCTTGTGTCTGTTGAGCCGTTGATGACACTTCTCCAGAAGAAAGAGGATACGTATCCATTACTTGCGCTCGTGGCACGTGTTATTCGTCAATCTTGTGATGCACGGGACGCATTCGAAGCATATTTTCATGCATGAAATCTGCACCTTCTTACGTTCTTGTTCTTGATGTCGGCACTACAGCACTAAAGGTGATTGCGTTTGATCAGCGCAACCATCCATTGATTCGTGTGTCTGCGTCGCTGGAGAAATCGCATCCAAAACGAGGATGGGTCGAGCAAGATCCAAAACAGTTCGTGACGGTCAGCCGCGCGTTGCTTGCACGGGCTGTACGTGAAGCAAAACTCGACCCCGCGTTTTGTGCAGGTGTAGGCATCACGAACCAACGTGAGACGGTGATTGCTTGGGATCGTGAGACAGGGAAGCCAATCTATCCAGCCATCGTGTGGGAGGATAGTCGGACCGCACGATCGTGTGCGGAAATGCGTACACATCGTGAGACTTTTGTTCGTCGACGAACAGGATTGTCGCTGGAAGCCTATTTTTCTGCATCGAAAATGGCCTGGATTTTGGCAAACGTACCTTTTGCGCGAACGCTCGCTGAACAGGACCAGCTTGCTTTTGGTACGGTAGATACGTGGCTCCTTTGGCATCTCTGCGGCCACCATCCGTTTGTGACGGACGTGACAAATGCCTCGCGAACGCTTCTTTACAATGTGAAAACCATGGCCTGGGATTCAGAGCTGTGTGAACTCTTTGGTATTTCTGAAAAGCTCTTAGCAGAAGTGAGGCCGTCTCTGTCAGCCTTTGGGCATCTTTCCTCGGACATCATGGGCGCGCGTCCGCAAGTGGTTGCTGTGTGCGGAGACCAGGAAGCGAGTATGTATGCGGCCATGTCAGCAAGCGGAGGAGCAAGAATGTGCACAAAAGTGACCTATGGCACAGGAACGTTTGTCATGCAGTCCTTGGGGAAAACGTTTGCGCTTGTTGATGGTTTTTATACAACGCCTGTTCCGCATGGAGAGGGTATTTCATTTGCTGTGGAGGCGAAGATCGACCGCGGAGGAAAAGAGGTGGAGCCTCTTCTACGACACCCATTGAAACTACGGCAATTCCTCCGGCGACTTGCGCGAGATGTCCAGGCGATCATTGTGAAACTACCGAAAAAACCCCACACATTGATTGTGGATGGAGGCGTCTCACGTGACGGATTGGTTGGCACGTTTCAAGCAGAGCAATCAAAGGCACACATTATCTCTTTGCCAATGTTCGACGGCACAGCGCTCGGGTGTGCCATGATGTGCTGGCGGTCTCTCACGGAGACGCGTATACTGAAATGACCTTCATTATGCGTAAAAGCTGTGTTTGTTTGATCTTAAAAATGGTATGAGTATGGCTGGGTTTTTTGCGCGTCTTTTTCCGTTTCGCAAGGTGCGTATTCCGGATCGCTATCATCTTCGCATTGTTACCTCTCCAGAGGAAATGACGTGTGTTGAGATGCTTCCGCTTGAAATACGCTTTGTTTTAACAAAGGTACCAGAGCGTATCATGGTTTTTCGTGATCTCCTGGAGCGTGGTTTTGGCATTGGTGTGCGTACGGTTGATCATACGCCAGACGCCTTGTTGAAGGCGATTGACCACATTTCTCAGCTGACGCAAGAAAATACGATTATCCCTTGGCTTCCACGCTTGTTGCGCGAAGGGGAGATTCCTGTGTTTTCTGAGTTCGAGCTACGTCTCGCAGAGCAGAAGAAGATTAATCTGTATGAAGAGGCTCGGTTGATTTTGGCGCGGAGATTTGAGTTTAAAAAGATTGTGCTCGTGGATTTGGAGAACAAAGGGTTGTCCGAGTCAGAACGTGATCTCATGGATAGCGTGAATCGCGATCTCTACCCATTTGCCATTGATTATATTGTGAATCGCGTGTTGTTTGATAATGCGCATACACGCACAGAGGTTGCGCAGAGCATTATTAAGGCGCTATTGATCGTTGGTCCGATTGCGCATGTGTTGGAGCATTGGGTGCATGGAATTGGGAAGATTTTTGCCGCATCTGCAGATGATCTTTTAGCGGAAACTGCGGAATTGTTCGCCCTTCGCGGGTCTGGTTTTACCTGGCGCCAACTCATGAAGCGATCGCGTATTCTCGTACCGGTCTTTGCCTTGGCAACATACGGAGCCTTTTCTGTGGAGGGCTTGATCATGCAAGGGCGCTTGGGGTTGGCTGGTGTGGTTTTTGGTGCTTCTGCCGTGGCGTTATCGTTGACAACAGCTATCCAGTCTATCGGCATGTATCGTCAGGCGTATGTGCGTTTAGTACAGGCGAAAAAACTCGCCACGCAGGATAGTAGAGCCTTATGGCGTTTAGCTCTGCGCCAAGATTTCACCAATCCCGCTCGATTGGGGTTATTTATTGGTGCGTGTACAGCTCCTCTGATGGCGGCCGTGGTCTTCTCTCTCTTTCCCGCGCTTGTCTATAATGGTTGGATTTTGGCTCTGTTAGGCTCAACAGAATCGCTCGTGGCGGGTGTAACGGTCTTTTCTGCGGCACGAATCAACCGCTATGTATTCCGTCGCAGGGTGCTTGTTGCCATGCGGACAGCACTCGACAAGCCTGTAGAATTGCCGTAACCTAGAAAAACATGGATCCACTTCAACCTGTGCCATCGGGCACGTCGTCTGTGGGGGCTGATGCAAGCCTCAAGAAAAAAATAGGCCTATTTATCCTGGAGTTGATCCAGGTGGTTCTGATTTCGTTGGCCATCATTATTCCGATTCGTTACTTTCTTGTTCAGCCGTTTTACGTCAAAGGCGCGAGCATGGAGCCAAATTTTTACGATCATGAATACTTGATTATCGACGAACTGAGTTATCGATTCCATGAGCCTAAACGTGGAGATATTGTTGTTTTCCGGTATCCAAGAGATCCGGCGCAAATCTTCATCAAGCGCGTGATCGGATTGCCAGGAGAAACAGTTGAGATTGCAGACGGGAAGATAAAACTGTATAACGCAGATCATCCAAACGGAATCCCTTTGGAGGAGACGTATCTGGATCAGGTGTTTACCTCTTCTGCGCAGGCGGTCACCCTGAAGGCAGGCGAATACTATCTGATGGGGGACAATCGTGCGGCAAGCCTTGATTCTCGTATTTTTGGGGCAGTGGATCGTCAATTTATTGTGGGGCGTGTGTGGTTGCGTGGATTCCCGTTTGATCGATGGAAATTATTTAATGAAACGGTCTATACCTTCTAAGCATCTTCTCTATGACCCCGAAATCCAAAGAGCCTATCAAGAAACCAGCGCCCGTGATTGCGCCAGCCCCGGTAAAACCAGTGAGTGGCATGATTGTGGCTCCGAAAAAAGGTCAGCAACCTGTGCAGGCATTGCGCGGCATGCGCGATTTGCTTCCATCTGATCAATATTATTGGAAAAAAGTGCAACAGCAGTCAGAGAAGATCGGATCAGCCTATGGCTATGAACGTATTGATACGCCGATGGTTGAAGAGACGAATTTGTTTATTCGTGGCGTGGGCAAAGTAACGGATATTGTCGAAAAAGAGCTCTATACCTGGGAAACGCAAGGTGGAGAAACGGTCTCTTTGCGTCCAGAGGGCACAGCTCCGGTGGTTCGTGCCTTTATCCAGCATGGGATGTGGAATATGCCACAGCCCGTGAAGCTCTGGTATCAGGGCCCCTTGTTTCGATATGATCGTCCGCAGTCCGGCCGTTTTCGTCAGTTCTACACCACGGGATTTGAATGTATTGGTGAAGCGGATGCCGTGGTGGATGCACAGCTCATCATCATGGGGTGGCAATTTTTGAAGGAGCTTGGCATTGAGTCATCCATTCACATCAATTCCATCGGCACACCAGAGTCACGCGCCACGTACAAGAACGCGCTCGTGACCTATTTCCGTGGGAAAAAGAGCAAACTCTCAGAAGAGGATAAGAAGCGCTTGTTGAAAAATCCTTTGCGCTTACTCGACTCAAAAGAGCCGGGCATGCAGGAGCTCAAAGCCGAGGCGCCACAAATGGTAGATTGGTTGGATGAGGAATCCAAGGCGCACTTTATGCGCGTATTGGAATATCTGGATGAGGTAGGAGTCCCATATCAGTTGGATCCATATTTGGTGCGCGGATTAGATTATTATACGCGAACGGTTTTTGAATTTTTCGCGGTCAGCGATGATCCGGAATTGGCGCAGACAGCCCTTGGTGGCGGTGGTCGTTATGACTTGCTCGTAGAAACATTAGGCGGTCGTCCCACACCAGCCGCAGGACTAGGGCTTGGATTGGATCGCATTGTCTCTCGTATGAAAGACAAGGAGCCCATACCGCCAGCCGCACCGTCCATTGATGTGTTTTTGGCGCAACTGGGTGATATGGGTAAAAAGAAGGCCTTGGCATTTTTTGAAGAGTTTCGCCAGGCTGGGATTCGTGTGGATGAAGCGTTTTCTAAGTCTTCCATCAAAGCACAGATGGAGCTGGCAAATCGCCATGGTGCCAAATGGGCTGTGATTGTGGGCCAGAAGGAAGTATTGGATGGTACAGCCATTATTCGAGATATGGACGCTGGAACGCAGGAAATCGTGGATGCAAAGAAGGTGGTTCACGAAATTAAGAAAAAGATGGGCATTTGATGGGATGAAAGGGGCAGGCTCAAAGCTTGCCCCTTCTTTTTTGCCAATGTTTGACGTTTTTGCCTTCCTCGGCTATGATGCCCCGCGACATGATCACCTGATGTGGCATGATCTTCATCATAGAAAGGAGCGTGGATTATGGTAGATGTAAAACGAAAAAAAGGAGAGACGTTTGACTCATTCCTCCGCCGCTTTCAGCGCCGGGTTCAGGAAAGTGGACAGACCATTGAAGTGAAGAAACGTCGCTTTCTTAAGCGTGACCAGAACTTGAACAAGCGCCGTGAAAGCGCGTTGCGCCGCGAACAGATGCGCGAACATTACACGTATCTCGCAAAAACAGGACAGCTCAAAGAAGAGCCTCGTCAGCAACGACGTTCCTCGTAATCTCGCGAACAACAATCCAAGCTCGAATGTCGAAGGCGTGTGTTTTCGACATTCGGACATGAGATTCTTGACCTTTCACTCCCATGACTATCATTGAACGCATTGATCAAGACTTCAAGGAAGCAATGAAGACGAAAGATGAAATACTCCTTTCTGTCTTGCGGATGATGAAGTCAGCCTTGAAGAATCGACAGATCGAGTTGATGCACGATCTCAAAGAGGAAGAAACGAACACGGTCTTAAAGACCATGATCAAACAATACCGCGATGCGCTTGCGGATTTTGTGAGTGCGAATCGTCAGGACTTGGCAGATCGTCAACAAAAAGAAATTGATATTATTTCGAAATTCCTTCCAGCGGCCATGCCTATGGAAGAGCTTGAACGCGTTGTGCAAGAAGCTGTTACCGCGGCTCAAGCCACGGATGTGGGTCGTGCGATGGGGGTTGCGATGAAAGCGGTGAATGGTCGTGCAGATGGAGGAGATGTTCGTCGTATTGTCGAACGTCTGCTTTCGAGGTAAACTACTTTTCGTTCGATCATAACTTAATTCGGATCTTTCTTTCCCATGCTTGAGAAAGGTTCTTCGCTCGTAGCGAAGGCGGCGTTATGCGGGTTTGTTCTTTTGACCGCATGCGTTCTTCCTGTTGTTACGTTTGCGCAAACGCCAGAGGCGTTACAATCAGCCGCGACCGTTGCCACTGAGGCTGGTCTTGGTGGAGAAACGGATTTACCAACCATCATTGGGAGGGTTATTTATGTTGCGTTGGGTTTTGTAGGGGTTCTTCTCCTTCTTATCTTGCTGTATGCAGGATATTTGTGGATGACCGCAGGCGGGGATGCGACAAAAGTAGAAAAAGCGCAGGCATGGATACGAAACGGTATTATTGGGTTGGTACTCATTGCCTCTTCCTTTGCGATCACGAGTTATATTTTAGGATTATTTGGAGGTGAGATGGGCGGCGGTGGAATTTTTGGTGACGGTAGCGGTCGTGCTCGAGGCAGTGGCTTTCCGGGTTCTGCTGGTTCTCTCGGTGGCGGTATTATTGAGTTTCATGCACCGCCGCGCGATGCAACGGGTGTGCCGCGCAATACAGCGATCGCCATTCAATTCAAGGTGCCGATTAACCCTGCTTCCATGATCGCTGGATGGACAGAGGCAACATCATCTACCACGGTTGGGTTGAACAGTGATGCTGTGAAGATCTTCCCGACAGGCCAAGCTACGCGCATTCTTGGGACTGCGGAGGCACGTGTACGCTACACAGACGATCTGCGGACATTTATCATCAAACCAGTGTTACCATTAGGGAATCCCACGCGGAACACAGGATATACCGTGCGTCTCATGTCTGGTTCGGGTGGTATTCGCCTGAAGGATGGTGGTGCGGCTTTTGAGGGAGGCTTTGCTGATGGATATCTTTGGAATTTCGAAGTCTCCACGATCCTGGATAATACCCCTCCACGCGTAGAGAGCGTCTTCCCCGTATCTGGCGGACAGTATGCTCCGAACATTGTGGTGCAAGTCAACTTTGATGAGATGATTGATCCAACGAGTGCGGCAGGGATCTTTGCGTCACCAGCTGTACCAGGACGTCCGAACTTTCAGAATATCGAAGTTGCGGCAACACCTAATCGTGGGGGCGCAGAGGTGCGGCCAAATGGAGAGTTTAAGATTTCAAATCACTTTACGACCGTGGAATTCACCACAAATGTCGCGTGCGGAACAAATAGTTGTGGAGAATCTGTGTATTGCCTTCCTTTTCTCTCGTCGGTTCGTACGACGGTAAAGGCGGCTACCCTCGTTTCTGCGGCAACGGCGCCTGAAGCGGCACTCACATCTGGTGGCTATGATGGCATCGTGGATTTAGCGGGAAACTCTCTTGATGGCAACGGCGATGGAACAGCGCAGGGTTCACGGAGCGACGATGGATTTGCCGCAGGCGTTGATCATTATGAATGGACGTTTGGTACGGGTGACCAAGTCAATTTGACGCCGCCGCATATTACGAGTATTAGTCCTTCCTCCATGTCGAGCAATATTGCGGTGGATGCTGTGGTGCGTGCGGACTTTCAAGAAGTGCTCAAGGCCTCGAGTATCCTCAGTGACAATGTGAAGATCGTGACAAATGAGCCCGCAGAATATGCTGATACGTTTTGGTTCACGCCTTGGCAAGACATTGTGACCTCGCCCACATTTTCTTATGGGCGCGTCATCATAGATCATCGCTTATTTACGCCCAGCCCAGCCAATGCTCCTTGGACACCGGACTATGATCCCTTCATTCTGTCTGGCGTGCAAAACCTCTATCAAAATTGCTTCAATCCCGCCTCTTCCGTCACGTGCGCTTCGCGGCGTGGAGGGGGAGCGGCAACTCAAGTGCCATTTTGCTGCGATGATAATCCGCGACAGAACGGATGCCCTTATCCGCCGTCGCTTGTACAAACTCGCACCGCACAACCATGAAACGCTCATTTCGCCTCGGGCTTCTCGCCTGCTGTATGCTCCTCACTGCGTGGGGAGCTTGGTCGTTGTTAGTGCCAACAGCACTTGCACAAGTTGATACGGGTGGATTGCAGGCTGTAGGTGAAGCTACGGCTCTGTCTGGATCAGATCCGCGGCAGATTGCAGTAAGCATCATCAATATTGCCCTTGGGTTGATGGGGACGATTATGGTGGTGCTTTTTGTGTACGCGGGGTTTTTGTACATGACTGCTGGCGGAAATGCTGAACAGATCGAAAAAGCCAAGGCCATGATGCGGAATGCGATTATTGGTTCCATTATTATTTTGTCTGCTTGGGCCATTACCACGACCGTGATTCGCTTTTTGTTGCAGGCTACGGGCGGTGGAGGTGGCGGCGGTGGAGGTGGTGGAGGCGCCGGCACAGGGTTTGGAGGCGGTCTTGGGACTGGCGGAGGAGGGTTTAGCTCTTTCCAATTGGATTCGATTACCCCTGCAGGTAGTGCCCCACGGAATGCGCAAGTGCGTTTCTTGTTTACGCAAGATGTAGATTCTGCGGCGGTCACAGGGACGATCCAGGTGGTGCGTGTAAGCAACAATACGGCAGTTGATGGTGTGATCACGGTGCAGGGAAATACGATCACGTTTGTACCAAGATCTGCTTGTCCTGCGCCAAACGCGGATCGCGCCTGTTTTGATGGATCGGTCGAATATCGTGCGATTGTGAACAACTCCCTGCGTTCTGTATCCGGGCAACGTATTGTCTGCGGCGGGTTTTCACCTGTGTGCGAGGCTCGATTTACCACAATGGATTTGATTGATGTCGCAGGTCCGTCTGTGTCGATCAGCGAGCCTATTGATGGGCAGAGCGTGCCGGCCAATAGTGTGGTGCGCATTGCATCACGCGCCGTGGATGATTCGGGCATTTCCTATATTGAAACAAAGGTGGGTGGCCGTGTGATTGGTCGAGGGACGCCAAGTGCCACGTCAACGCCAACGGATTTCGAGGCGCTCGTGTATTGGAATACGGCTGGCGTAGCAACGGGTACAACGCAGAGAATCGAAAGTATTGCACACGATGTTGATAGCAATCAGAATGTGTCGTTGCCTGTAAATGTGATGGTTCGTTCTGCGCATTGTTTCAATACAGCACGTGACGCGGATGAAGTAGGCGTGGATTGTGGCGGAAATGATTGCGGTGTGTGCTCTGGAGGTGCTTGTACAACGGGCTCGTCTTGTGCCAGTGGTGTTTGTACGGCAGGGCGTTGCGTAGAAAAGCCCGTGATTACGGGTGTGAGTCCTGTTGATGGGAAGCCTGGCACGATTGTGACCGTACGAGGGCTCAATTTTGGTGAGTCGCGCGGTCGGATTACGTTCGCAAATAATGCGGTCGCTTTGCCGCCAGCACTGTGCGCAAACCAAAATGTCTGGACAGCCAATCAAGTAGTGGTGGAGGTTCCTGCGGGCGCTATCACTGGGCCGATCACGCTCACGAATGCGAGTTCGTCCCTTGCGGATCTATCCAACGATGACACGGGGCCGCGTTTGCCGGATTTTGTCGTGAACACTTCTTCGCACCCTGGCCTTTGTGCGGCAGTACCGGATCATGGATTGATTTCTACGCCGATTTCTGTCCGTGGCGCTGGGTTGGGTGCATCTCCGGATCGCGTGCGTTTTGGAAGTCGTGTGATTGAGGCTTTTCGTTCTTGGACTAATCAGCAAGTCGATTTTACGGTCCCTGTAGTGGAATACGGTTCTTATGATATTCAAGCTCAGGTCAGTGGCGTGTATTCCAACACTGTTTCCTTTGATGTGGACACGCCCGTTGTGCGTGAAACGCCTTTTATTGAGAGTATTGATCCGGTGAATGGTCCGATTGGCGCATATATCACGATCATTGGCCGTAATTTCGGCGATGAGCCAGGACAGGTGTATTTGGCGCAGGCAGGATTGGCCACAGGTCAGGCAGATATGCGTTTTCCCGCTGAATGCGAACGGGATAACGCGTTTTGGCGTCGCGATCGCGTGGTCGTGAAGGTGCCGGCCAATATCGGAGGCTTGGGTGCGGGAACGCCAACGGGTGGTTATCAGTTGTATATTCAGCGTCAAGATAGAACAGAGAGTAACAAAATTGCTTTTCGTGTTGATGCTGGCGTAGCAGGTCCGGGTATCTGCGCGATTACTCCAGCAGTTGGTCCTGTTGGCACCCCAGTGACGCTTCATGGAGAACGTTTTGGTTCTGTGTCTACGCGTGTGGCGTTTGCTGGATCTGGTGCGGATGTGCAGGCAACACGGATCACATCTTGGACAGATATAGCTGTAGAGACAGCCGTACCAACGCGAGCCATTACAGGGCGCGTGAAGGTAGAGACGCCAACAGCCTCGTCCAATGCCGTGCTCTTCACCGTGAAGAATTGTGCGGAACAAGAAGGTGTTTGCTCGGCCTCAGAACGCTGTTGTCCAGATAGCGGCGTTTGCGTATCTGCGGCGGCTGGCACTTGTCCACTCACACAGAGGCAGGTGCATTATGCTTGGCGCATGTCTACGGGCGAACTGCCGATCAATCCACGTGTCATTGAGGAATGTGATCCAGCGAGCGGTCGCTTGCCTTCGCCAACCCCATGGGCCGGACGTCCAGGAGGGAATCAGGTGTGTGTGAATGCGGATTTATTACTGCGATTTAATACGCCAATTTTGCAGAGCTCTGTGACGCCTGCGTCCGTGCTTGTGCGTCAGTGCGCTGTGGCTCAGGGCGTGACCACGTGTGCAACGGCAGTACCTGGTACCCTTCAGTCTGCGCCGCCGGCAAGCAGTCAGCAGGGGTTGGTGAGCTTTCATCCAACAGGCGGCTGGCAGGCATCAAATACGTATGAGGTGGTACTCACAACCGGGATTCAATCGGTCGGGCGATTGCCCATGTTGGAAAACGCAGAGGAATGCGGTCGTGGAAATGCATATTGCTTTAGATTTACCACGCGCGCTTCCACAGAGGCCTGTCGTGTAGGAAGTGTCATTGTTTCGCCAAACCCGTATACCTTTGCCGATCTCGGAGAGACAACAGATGTAGAAGCGCGTCCACTTTCCGCAGATGATGCGTGTATTGCTTTGGATGGTTCTGTGTATGATTGGCGCTGGACAACGGGTGTTCCTGCAAACGTGACGGTTACCAATGATGTAGATACCAGCGATCCAACGCGTCCTGGTCGCATTAGCCAACGTCAAACAGCGAACGCTGTTGCGGAAACAGGCTCTACACCAACAGAAGTACGTGCCTCTGTGCTCAATGCCGGTACAAATACGGTGGGCGCGGCAGATATGTTTGTACGTTTGGTTCCACCAAGGATCGTTGAAAAGGGACCAGACTGTCAGGGAGCCTGTATTAATGCGGCAATTTGGGCAAAATTCAATGTGGGTATGGATCCTGCTTCCTTTGGATCTGGAAATCAGACAAATGTGGTGCTCAAACGTTGTGCCACGGAAAATTGTAATACCTTTGATCGCGTGATTCCGCTGAATACATCCAATGCGCAGTTTGTCTGGGTTTTGCCTGCTGGGGCTCCAGCAACAGCGCCACGCGATTTCCTTCGCATCAATCACACGGGTGTGCTCGAAGAGGGGCGATTCTACCGCATTGTCTTTAAGAGTTCTGCGACGGGTGGCATTCGTTCTCGTTCACGACTGCCTTTGACAGAGCTCAATGACCCTGAGGGATATGCGTGGCAATTCCGTACGCAAACGGGCGAGCGTGCACGTTGTCCGATTGATCGTGTAGACGTCACGCCTGTGGAACGTATTGCAGACACGGTCGGTGAACGCCAAGTGTTCTCTGGACAGCCCTTTGGCGCACCTGATTCCTGTAGTCCTCGTGGACAGCTCTTGATTACCACACAAAGCTTTTCTTGGGAGATTGTGGACCCAACCGTTGCGCGACTCGTGAATGGAAGCGGTGCTGGTTTAATGAGCGTAGCGCTTAGCCCCGCAGAAGGATGTACAAACCTTTGTACAAAAGTAGGTGCAGATGGCGTGGAGGGACGTCTTGCGAATTGCGGGAATCGTGTGGTGGAAACAACGGATACGGCCTATTGCGATGCAACGAATCGCACGCCATTCGGTGAGACGTGTGTACGTATGCCAGCGGGTGCTAAGGCTGGTGAAGAATGCGAACCGTCATCTTCAACAGACACGCTGTGCGATCCAAATACCTGTTTGTGGCGTGGTGTTGCCGGTGGAACGTGCGGCAATGGTCGATTAGATCGTGGAGAGCAGTGCGATAAGAGCATGTGCTATTTTGGCGCATTAGCTGGTCGTCTCTGCACAAGTGATGCGGATTGCGGAGGCAATGGATCAACGTGCGCGCCAACGCGCTCTATGACGTATGGTTGTGATCCAGCGAGCTGTTTGAAGATTGGTGCGAGCGCATTTTCGCAATTAGATACGCGTAATCAAGGGTTGTGTGGAAATGGCTCTCTTGGAGATGGTGAGTCCTGTGATGATGGAAATCGGGTGGATGGTGACGGATGCAGTAGCGACTGTATGCACGAAGGTTCAACGCGGGTTCGTGCGACATGTGGCAACGGAGCCATCGAGCCAGGAGAATCGTGTGAAAAAGTAAACGGAGCATGGCCGGCAAATGATCGTTGCAATCATACGACTTGTTTGAACGAAGGAACGGATCTCTGTGTAGCGCCTGCAGTAGGGGCGGCCGCTGTGAGTAATTGTTGCGGAAATGGAGGCGCGATCGAGCGTGGAGAAGATTGTGATGATGGTAATCAAACAGCAGGGGATGGATGCTCATCGCGCTGTCTGTTAGAGGGGTCTTCCATTGCCTACACGCCTCGTTTGTCAGTGTGTGGCGATGGAGTAGTCGGTAAGGGTGAGGAGGCTGTGTGCGATCCTGCCGTTGCAGGAACCACGCGTATCACGAGTGATCAGCAGATCGCAGAGATCACGGGTACGCGCGAACCACGACCAGATGAGAATAACGTCATAAAGACAAAGGTTCGGGCAACGTATGAGGAAAAAACAGGGGAAGCAGATTTTGGGTTGCAATGCGGCAAAACCCTTGAGTCGCAGTGTCCACTGGGGTTTGGTCTGACAGAGGGCGGATGTTGCGCGCCACGGCCTGAGCCAACGCTTGCGGTGCCTGCACAGCCTCGTGTGGATGTGTGTCGCAATATCCAGCTGTCCGTTACGTTTCCTGGCCTTGTCACACAGGAGTCGGCACAACAAAACGTGTTGATCGCAAAACAGATTGCTGGTGCAACGGTTGTATGTCCTGCCGGAACGCAAACAATTGATCGCATCCCATTGGCGCAAGGCTGGCGTGGATGGGTTGTACGTACGTGGCAAAAACTCGTATCTGTCTTTACGGGGGCTCCAGCTCAGGCAGAGGCATGGTGCGTTGGGTCGGTTAAAGGAGCTGTGGATGTTGTGCCGTTTGGTGCGTCTGGCTCGCGAGCGGTCTTTACCTTAGAAGAAGCGCTTGATGCAAACACGCAATATCGTGTGATTGTACGTGGCGAACCCAATGCAACCACGTTGACCGTGACGTCGCCTCGTCGTGGCATTCGTAGTGACCGTGGCGTTGTGATGGATGGATCGCGTCAGTGGGAGTTCACTACGGGCGCCAGACTTTGCACGATCAGTCAGATCAGTGTCCGTGATACAGACGCGGAACATCCGTATCTCTTCACAGCGGCCGCAGAACATCACCTGTTCACCGGAGAGATCCAGGCCATGCAAAATGGGGTTGCGATTCCTTTGTCTCCTGTGACGGGTTATCGATGGACCTGGGGGCAGTGGTTTTCCTCAATTCCATCACTCTTTACAGTTGCGCCAGCAACGCCTTCTTTGCCTCCTGGACGGACAACGCCTGCGCCTTCCGCGGCAACGGTTACCGCGCAGAATCGCAACGGTAATGCGTTTATCATGGCGAATATTGAGATTACGGAAGACACGATCAATACACCTTCTACACGAGGAACCGGCATGGAAGGCGGAAAAAACGCCAAGATCATGCTTTGTGCTAATCCATGGCCATCGCGCACGTTGGCGCCTTTTGAGGATAAGTCCGGTAGTGCGGTGTTTTCTGCAACTGGGTTGAGAGAGGTGAGTCAGTTTGCAAGTGGACCATTTTACAACTTTAGCTTCATGTATTGTCGGGATAACGGCTTGCCAACCATGGACGATGATCGACCGTCCATGAAAATCGTGGGCACAACCATTTCCGACGCAGATCGACGCGCGGGCGTTCTACGTCAGTACTTCATGACATTTGATCAGCCAGCAAACCTACGCGGTGATGGTATTGGTATTCGTGTGATGGCAAATCCACTGCATTTCTCGCCCATGTCCTGGTATGCATCACGTGGCTTTAGTGGAGCGCCTAAGGAACTTCTGATAGATGGGTATGAGGCTTTGCAAGACGGAGATACCTACTATGTTGTGGCACGGAATACCGATCAAACAACATCAGGAGATGTGCGATCACTTGTCTATATTTTCTCGCGTAATCCATCGGCACAAGAAGAAACGCAAAACATCTTCGATCAGATCATCAAATCTCTGGCGTTCAACGTGAACCTTGAGCAAGAAGTAGGAAATCGTTGTTACACTGCTCCAGGCATACCATTATTGGTTGATGGAAAGACGGTCGAATGCAGTGCAGATTATAAATGTGCTCCATACTATAGTTCGGCTACACCGCGACTATATTGTGCAAGCTTCAAGGAAAAGATCCAACGCGATCTGACGCGCTTCCGTGATTTTTCCACCATGGTGAAGACATTGGGAGATACAAAAGAACGTGATGGGAAATATCCGGTCCTTGCAAGCGGTACGTTTGTTCGTGGATTGGCAAATAGTATCTGGTCCAGTTGGTCGAGTACGTTTTCGCCAGCCTATGGAGGCGCGGCTCCACAGGATCCTATCAATCGATTTCTTGCTTGTGGACGTTGTAAACGCGGTACTGTGATTTCCGCACGTCCATGCATGACAAATGATGATTGCGTACAAGGAGATACGTGCAGTGAAACGGTTTCTGCAACAGCGAACGACCCAGCAAATGGCTTTGATCCATTGACCTGTTGGAATGCGGTTGCTTCTCAGTATCGCTGTCCGTCCGTGAGTTCGGCGCTTACGACGCGCATGTATCAGTATCGATCATTGAACAATGGCGAAGGCTACGAACTTTCCTTGGAATTAGAGGGGCCAGCCGCCAGTCGTTATAACCCGCCGCTCATGCAAGGTGGCGTATCGCGTTGTTCCAATACAAAGGAGCTGTGTACCAGCGCAACAGATTGTCGCGTAGATGGTCCTGGCGGGGTGCTGATTTCGCAAGGGCAGTGCAATCCATCTGGTGGAGTCTTTCGCTTTAGCGGTGTCTGTAATAATGAGGTGTATGGGCAGTCAGGTGTTTGCGGCGATGGCATTCGGAATACCGGAGAAGTGTGTGAGTTGGAAGAAACAAACGAGATTGCCTGTACCGTGGGCACAGCATCTGGAAAAAAGAGGCAGATTTGTAACAATTGTTCCACATGGACCGATGGGCCGAATACGCGATGCGTGGCTGATACGCAATGTGGAAACGGCCGCGTGGATCGTCCAACAGAAACGTGTGATGACGGGCCTTCCAATGGGATGTATGGACGTTGTAACCGTACATGCAATGGTATTGCGGCTACATGTGGTGATGAAATGTTGAGCAGTGGAGAAACGTGTGACAATGGCACGCCAGGTACTGCTCCAAGCGCTCGCAATGGCAACACGGGTGGCAATGGCGATTATTGCGGCGCAGGTTGTGCCGTCGCTTCTTCCTGCAATATCACGTGCTCTGGGACAGCGCCGCATTGTGGGGATGAGGTTGTGAACGGTACGGAGCAATGCGACGGAAATACAGAGAAGGCTGATTACAGCATCTGTCATAACGCAACAAGCAATGGCGGACCGTGTCGTACAGATGCGGATTGTGTGGACGGAATGAGATGCGGTGAGCCAGCACGTGTGGCCGGTGCGCCTGTGACAGCACAAACGAGCTGTGCAGACATTCGCGTGGGATTGTGCGCAGGTGGCACAACTAATGGCAGACAATGCGCAACCGTCACCAGTGATTTGTCCTCTTCTCAAGTCACGAGTGCGCTTTCTGCAGGAAATGCAACGTGCGGAGCAGGTAGTCGTTGTATTCTCTATCCAACACAGCGCTCTCGGAGCTGTTCCGCGGCCTTTGAAGCGCCGCAGTGTCAATGGAAAGCCTGGTCTGCTTGTTTGCCGGTTGGTTCCTGTGGGAACGGGACCGTGGATCCAAACGAGGAGTGTGACGACGGAAATCGCACGGATAATGATCGATGCACCGCGCAATGCAAACGCAATATCTGCGGCGATGGCTTCTTAAGCCCGGGCGTTGAAGAATGCGATTTTGGAGGACGTAATGGACAGGCCTGTCAAAACGCTGAGTATGGTTCGACCTGTACCATGTGCTCTGCCACGTGTCGCCAGCAAGCGGCTTCTGGTGGATATTGTGGGAATGGAGTACGTGATGGCGGTGAGCAATGCGATGGCACGGATATGCCTACGGGTTTGTCGTGTCGAGGGTTAGGGTTTGGCTTTGCGGATAAGATTCAGTGTCAGCATTCACCGCTTGTCATCGACAGAACCACCAAAGCACTCAAGCGCGTGCTTGGGTCTGCGCCAGCCCAGCCCTTGGAAGCGTGCCCAGCAGGTGTGGCTTTTGGGCACTCCGGCGGAGCACGTGATGGGACAGAAGAAGATATCGCGGTCAATGCAGAAATGAGTTCGCAGTATCGTTGCGCCTGTATAACGCCATCCACAGATGTGGTTTCCTGTAATGCGTCTTGTGGGTTTAGCGGATGCGGCACATGCTCTTCTACGGGTGGAACGGGTGTGATTTCTGCCACGGTGCGCGATGCGGTGTATCCAGATCGTGCTGTGGTAGGCGCTCGGGTGACCTTATATGCGCGAGGCATTCGTGATCGAGAAGTATTTACCAATGAAGCAGGCAGGTTTGAATTTACGGGGTTGAACAATAATATTGCCTGTGCGACGTATCGCGTTGTAGTGGATTTGAATCGTGATAATACCGGCACACCTATGCCAATCGATGAAGGTGTGAACGGCGGCTATTGGTCATTTGAATCCATTTCTGCCGGAACAGGGGCAAGTTTCTTGCGCGATGGTATTGAGAATAGCGCAGGGTTTATCTATCTCATTCCACGCGTGGGTCGTGATGAGACAGCAGTAGTGCATACATGGGATGGTAATTTGCGGACGGATTATAATAAGAGTGCGGCGGCCGCAGATGGAACGCGCCAGGAATTGGGAGACGTGCCCGATGCATACCGTGGACGCTTTTTGCTGTCGCATTTGATTTTGCCGGTCAACCGACGCTATACGTTTAATCAAGATGGACGGGGTTGGTCAATGAATACGACGCTTGGACTGTCAGAAACGAAACGCACGGTTGTCTACGGTTCTCTCCCTGATCGCCAGAGCATGACATACGATCCATTGCACGGTTCTGTAAGTCCTGAAGCTTGGAGTATTCGCGATATTCGCGAACAGGCTGGGGGAAATGGCATGCAGGGGAATGAAAACCTAAATGAGGCTCCGTATGCACACCTTTTCTGTAACACGGGTGCCGGTGGCGCGTGTTATGAGATTGCTACAGCTCCTCAGACGACAAAATACAAATGGAATGTTCCGTCTATTACGCCGTCTGGGACGTTCACCTACTATCTAGTCGACCAACGTCTGCCAATAGATACGCGGTATATGCGCTCTTGGGATTTGCTTCGCGCAACAAAGACACGTGTCTATGTGGTGACGTATACGCGTCTCTATTCGATCACTCCACCGATTCAGGCCCCGACTGCATGCGCAAGCGGAAAGAATTGGATGGTCTTTCAGCAAGACGCTGTGACAGGAGCTGTGCGTATTCCGTCAGCGGCAGAATCATTCAAATGCGGAGAAGCGCAGGTCATGGATTTGGCCGGCGCGGTGGATCATATGCTTCCTGGATGTGCTTTCAAGGAGTATGCACGCGATTCCTACTACAATAGCTATTGGAACTTTGGAAGCTGGATTGCTCCTGGATCCATGGGCTGGCCGCCGATTTACCCTGGTGTAGATTGGGATTTACCTGCGAACTGCGTGTGTGAATCACAGTGTCGTAACGAGTCTGGAGATCGAACTTGTACAGCAACGCCATTCTTATGCCGCCGCTAACACGTCCTCAAATCATTGCTCTTTCCGCCGGTGGGGTCTTGCTCCTCGGCGTGATTGGGCTTGTGGTGTGGTTGCGCATGCGACCCGTCGAAGAGTTGAATCGATTACCAGCTACGCCAGCATCTTCGACAGCGGTCACGAGCGTCTCTTCCACGACGTCAGGGGACAGGGGAACTGCTACGTCCTCCGCAGAGGGGGATCTTCCTCTTGATACAGATGGTGACGGTGTTTCTGACGCACGTGAACAAACGCTGGGAACAAATATCGGATTGCGTGACACGGATGGAGATGGCGTTTCTGATGGAGATGAAGTGGATATCTCCCACACAGATCCATTAGTGTTTGATGCGCCTGTGCGGGCACCATTCGTGGAGACAGCGCCTGTCGTACAGCCGGTGGTAACAGATACAGATGGAGATGGCCTGGCAGATGCGCAAGAGGCGACCCTTGGAACGGACGCAACGAAGAAAGATACAGATGGAGACAGTCTTTCTGATGGCGAAGAAGTCAATGTGTATGGTTCAAGCCCTTTGCGTGGCGATACGGATGGTGATGGCTATCAGGATGCAACGGAAATTGAGAAAGGGTATAATCCTCTTGGGCCAGGTCAGTGTACCGTTCCAAACTGCGCTTATGCGACACGTGTTGCTCTTTAGCATATTTGTTTGATTTCTATGGCTATCCCTCCCAATCTTCCGTTTGATCCAGCAGGCACAGCAGTGCCGCCGGCTTCTCCTGCGCCTGTTACGCCACCACCATCAGTCCCATTGGCGCCGCCTCTTGTTGTTCCTCCGCCGGTTCCGGTTGCTTCACCGCCCGTGCCTCCAGTAACTCCGCCGCCAGCTCCACCTCCCGTGGCAATGCCTGCGCCAGCGCCTCAGATTCAGGCAATGCCTGTACTGGAGACAGCCTCTGCAACAAAGGGGCCGGTTGATATGTTCGCGGGTTTGGAAAAGCCAAAAATGGGCAGGCCTGCTTTAGCGCCATTGCCTGTGGCAGAGAGCGGTTCTGTGGGGAAATATGCGGTGATTGCCCTTTTAGTATTGTTGGTGGTTATCCTTGCAGGAGGGGGATTTTGGTATTTTGGCGTGTATCGTCCGGCGCAGGAGCGTGCGTTGAAGACGATTCAGCCCATCATAAATCCTGTTGTGCCAGAAGCAACTGCGCCTATTCAGCCAACAACGAACGCGATCGAGCAAGTGCCTGTAACGAATACGGAAGTGCTCGGAAATACACCCACACCAGAAGTGGTATTTACGCCGCCTGTTGCCGCACTAGAAGGATCAACCGTTACTACCTCGTTTGTCGCTCTCCCTCCGCCAGTGACCGTCCCTCCGGCAAACACAAATATTCCTTTGCCCACATCTGTGGCTCCCACGGTGGATGCAGATCAAGACGGATTAGCTGATCAGCGGGAAGTAGAGCTTGGCACAGACCCTCAAAATAAAGATACAGATGCTGATACCGTGAGCGATGGAGATGAGGTATTGGTGTATAGTACGAACCCATTGAACGCAGATACGGACGGGGATGGATATCAGGATGGTGTGGAAATTCAAAAAGGATATAACCCGCGAGGTGCTGGGAAATGCATAAAACCCACGTGCGAGTTATAATGAGAATGTGATCCTATGCCCTTTACTCCACCACAAGTACCTGTGCCACCAAAGCCTCCTGCTCCAAACGGGCCAGGTGATACAAAACGCGCCCCGGAAATCTACGTGATTCCGGAGAAGTTTTATGCGGTGGCGTTGAAGATGAAGCCTCCATTTGCGACAGATCAACAGCCGATCGCCCCTCCTCCGCCCCCAAAGCCCGTAGAACCTCCACCCAAGCCCGTTGTACCGATGGTGGTTGCGGAACGTACTATTCCTTGGCCCATGATTGCGGTGGCTGGCGTGATTTTGTTGGCGGTTGGTGGAGGGTTTGTCTATTTTGCACGTGATTATCTTTTCAAGCCGCCCGTTGCTCCCGTGGTTGTTGTGAAGCCGCCCGAAGCACCTCCGGCGCCTGCAGGATTGGTCGCGCAAGCACCAACGGCACAAAGTGTGAGTTTGCAATGGCAAGATGTTTCTGGATTGGAAACAGGTTATCGTATTGAACGCCGTGAAGGAGAGGGAACGTATCTTCCTGTCTCAAATCTTCCTGCAAACAGCACCACCTTTTTGGACACGTCCGTTGAACCAGCCAAGGGATATCAGTATCGCGTGATGGCGATCGGACAAGGAGGGGAGTCTGCTCCCTCAGATGAGGCGAGTGTGACCGTACCGGAGGCTCTGGCTGTTGCACCTGCCGCACCCTCACTCCCGCCTGGGGGTTTAGATACGGATTCTGATGGTGTCACAGACGTGGAGGAGTCCCTTTACACCACAGACCCACGTCAACCAGATTCTGATGGGGATGATTTTCTTGATGGAAACGAGGTGTTTCATCTTTATAACCCCATGGGATTTGCGCCGACAAAGCTGGCAGATACGGGCTCTATCAAAATATTTACTGCACCAGCTGGATGGGAACTCTATGTCCCAACGGCTTGGCAAACAACATTGAACGCGGCGGATGGATCGCAAGCAACTATTGATTCAGGGCATGGCGAAACGTTTGTGATTCGTATTGAGGATAATGCCTCGCGTATAGCATTGAGAGATTGGTATGTGCAAATGCGTCCAGGTACTGTCGCGACAGAAGTGAAGACCATAAAAACCAAGCGAGGCATGGATGGTATTGTGGATGCAGAGCGCATGACAACCTATTTTTCCTGGGAGGACAAAGTGATCAGTATCCGTTATGACATGGACGGTCAGCAGTATATCAATTATCGTACGACATACGAGATGATGTTGAATTCCTTTGTTCTACGCGGCATGCCTCAGGTAACGGTTCCTAGTGAGGCTACGCTCGCACCCGGATCGTTTGTTGCGCCCGTGACTACCACTACGGCAGTCGTTGTACCGGTTGTGGAACCAGAGAGCGCGTTCACCCCTTCAGCAACAGCTACAACGGTCACCACCACTCCTCTTGCTCCATGATTACGTTTGAAGTGCTGACGCCTCTTCCAAAACCGTTAAAGAAAACGGATTTGGTTCAATTACCTGCTTGTCTCAAGCGGGCGCGTGGTTTGAAGCAAGATCGTGTGATCAGTGTACGTTTTGTGTCTTCTGCGGATATCCGACAGTTGAACAAAACGTATCGTGGGCTTGATCGACCGACAGATGTGCTTTCATTTGGGGCAGAGCCTGTTCCGGGGTTGCGTTCCTCCAATAAACAAGCGTGGTTGGGCGATCTGGCCATTTGTGTGTCCTATGCGGCGACAGAAGCAAAGCGTCGCAGTATTGATGTGCGTGAAGAATTGATTCGTCTTTTGGTTCATGGAGCCTTGCATCTTGCGGGGTATGATCATGCCACGCCTGAGGAAGAGCAAAACATGTTTGTCCTTCAGGAGCAGTGCGTGTCTTGCATGATGAATCGCGTATGAAGCAACCTTCCTTGACAAAGAGTTTTGCGCACGCATGGCGGGGGATGCATCTCACGTTTCAGGCCGAGCGTAATTTTCGTATTCAAATAGCAGTTGGGCTCGCAGTTATCCTGTGTTCATGGGCTTTTCCTTTGACGCATACCGAGCGTCTTGTGTTGCTGATTGTGACGATGATGGTAATTGTGCTAGAATTATTGAACACCGCTGTTGAACGGCTCGTAGATTTGATGAAGCCTCGGCTGATTGACGTTGCCGGTGACATTAAAGACGTGATGGCAGGAGCGGTTTTGCTGGCGTCTCTCTTTGCCATTGTCATCGGCGTTGCTATTTTTTCACCCCACATCCTTTACATGATTCGCCGCGTATGAAGGAACGTCTCATCACCGGTATTGATCTCGGAAGCTCGGTCATCCGTCTTGCGGTTGGCCAAGTTACGATTGGCCCGGACAAGCGAGAGACGCTTTCCATCATCGGGGCAGTAGAAGTGCCGTCCCAGGGGATTTCTAAGGGGGTTGTCACGTCATTAGAAGACACAGTGAGTGCTCTTTCCTTGTGTTTAGAGCAGGCAGAACGCCAAATCGGACTTCCTCTACAAGATGCGTATGTGGGCGTGAATGGTACGTATATCACCGTGAATTTGTGCAAAGGAGTGATTGGCGTGTCGCGGCCAGATGGAGATATTCGCGAAGAAGATATTCGTCGCGCCCTTGAATCTGTTCGTACGACGGTCAACCCATCGAATTTTGAAATTTTGCATCTTTTACCGCGCGTCTACACAGTTGATGGTCAGGTCGGCATCAAGGATCCTATTGGGATGCAAGGTATTCGTTTAGAGGTGGATGCGCATGTGGTGCAGGGTATTTCTTCGCATCTCAAAAACATTTCCAAGTCTGTTCAGCGTACGGGTGTTGATATTGCGGAGCTTGTTTTTACGCCGCTTGCCTTTGGTGAGGCTGTTACGAATACGCGTCAGAGAGAGGTGGGTGTGGCTGTGGTTAATATCGGCGCGTCTACAACAGGCATTTGTGTCTACGAAGCAGGGGAGCTCTTGCATGCCGCAGTGGTGCCGATTGGATCTGATCATGTGACGTCTGATATTGCTATTGGGTTGCGTACCTCGTTAGAGGTGGCGGACCAATTGAAAAAACAGTATATTTCTGCGTACGCGAATTTTGTTGATAAACGGGATGAATTAGATTTACAGCAATTAGGTGCCCCTCAAAGTGAGGTGGTTTCTTTGCGCTTTGTGGCAGATATTGCGCAAGCACGTGTTGAGGAGATTTTTGAACGCGTGGGACAGGAATTGAAAAAGATTGATCGTGCAGGCATGCTTGCCGCTGGAGCGGTTCTGACCGGAGGCGGGGCAAAACTTCAGGGCATGGTTGAGGTAGCCAAAGAGGTGTTGCGTTTGCCCGCTTCGCTCGGTGCTACCAATTGTCCGCCCTCGCCTTTGTCGGATATCATTGCTGACCCGGTGTATTCCACGTCTGTTGGACTCGTGCGTTGGGGCATGGAGGCTGAACGTGGTGACACGGGCGGATCCATAGGCTCAGGAAAGAGCAGAGAGCTCCTGGGAAAGGCAAGCGGATCGATTATGAAGATCTTTAAATCCTTCATTCCATAGCCAGAATAGCTCGCATGAGGAGTAGCCCTTTGACAGGGCTTTTTTTGTTGCTTGACCAGGCATGGGGAAATCGGTATTGTGTAGCAGGGATGCAATGAATCATTTTTTTGCTAGGACTGGCTGAAAACGAGCAACGAACGTGTTCATGTACATTTTATTTCGTCTGCTAAGAAGGAAAACCTTCGCGGTTTTCAATGGTTTGCGTTCCTCACATGACCCTTACATTGTATGGCAGAAATAAAACCTCAGATTGAGACATTTGCAAAGATCAAGGTCGTCGGCGTCGGTGGATCCGGTGGTTCTGCTGTGAACCGAATGATCACTTCGAAAATTCGAGGCGTGGAATTTATTGTCATGAATACAGATGTGCAAGCGCTCCATCATAATATGGCGCCGCAAAAGTTGCATATCGGAAAAACCATCACCCGTGGACTTGGCGCAGGCATGGATCCAGAGGTCGGGTTGCATGCGGCAGAAGAAAATGAAAACGAAATTCGAGAACTTCTCAAGGGCGCAGACATGGTTTTTATTACCTGCGGTCTTGGAGGTGGAACAGGTTCTGGTGCAGGACCATTTGTGGCAAGCATTGCAAAAGAAGAAGGGGCGTTGACCGTCGCGGTTGTGACGAAACCTTTCTCTTTTGAAGGGTCTCAGCGCAAAATGATTGCAGACCAGGCGTACGAAAAACTTTCAGATAGCGTGGATACGATTATTACCATTCCGAATGATCGTATTTTACAAATCATTGATCGCAAAACATCCTTTGTCGATGCGTTTGCCATGGCAGATGAGGTGCTTCGTCAGGGTGTGCAGGGTATTTCAGAATTGATTACTACCTCTGGATTGATCAACGTGGATTTTGCGGATGTGCGTGCGATCATGATGAACCGTGGTTCTGCTCTCATGGGCATTGGCCACGGGCACGGAGACAATCGTGCGGCAGAGGCGGCAAAGGCCGCTGTGGCATCGCCGTTGTTGGAAGTCTCGATCGATGGAGCAAAAGGTGTACTCTTTACCATCACCGGTGGATCAAATCTCGGCATGTATGAGGTGTCAGAGGCCGCAAAAGTGATTACACAATCTGCAGATCCGCAGGCAAAGATCATCTTTGGCGCGATCATTGATGAAACCATGAAGGATGAGGTGAAGATTACCGTGATCGCCACAGGCTTTGATAATCGTACGGCCAATGGGCCAAGGCAAAAGTCCGTGTTTGCAGGAGGAACATTTTCTGGAAATGCGCGGCCTGCTTCTTTTGGGGGTCCTGTTACAGCCGCATCTCCTGCGCCTGAGCCCGTGGAAAAGGTACCGTTTTCCCAGCCACGATTCGCGGGAGCGTCGAGCCCTGCGCCCACGTACGCGCCTCCTCAGCCACCTCCGGCACCATTTCAGCCGCAACAGCCCCAGCCGCAACAGCAGGTTCCGCAGAACTTTGTGCAACCGCCGCCACCACAACCCTCATATCAGCCCACGCGACCCTCTTCGGCGCCTTTTGGTTTTGCGCAAGCTCCAGTTCATGCGTATCCCTCTTCTCCTTCAAATACGAATCCTGCGCCTGAGCCTATGCAGGCGGTAGAAGAGCCTCACCAAGAGCCGCATTACACAAATATCCCTGCGCCACAGCCAGCTGTGTATCAACCGCATATCACGCCACCGCGCTATTCTCCTGCGCCTGCGGCTGTTCCGCCGTCCACGCTGTCTACGCCCGTGCCTCCTGCGCCAAAGAAGACTACGGAAGAGGATGATATTGATATTCCCACATTTATTCGTAAGAAGATGATGTAGCTGTTCGTTTTTTGGAGAAAAGGAGAGGATACGTTTTTCTGATTCCGATTATTCATCTTTTTGACAGGATCTATGTACACGGAACAACGTTCCATTGCTAGCGTTATTCTCGTGGCCATCTTGTGTGGTTCGGCCGCGGGCGCTTTGTCGGGATTATTTGTGTATCGCGAGCTCGGTGAGAGAGCGGGTACGTCTACACGTGTGATTGATCGTGAGGCATCGTCGGGATCCTCACAGCCGCGTGGTGGATCTGAACGTGTGGAAGACGATCAGGTAACAAATGTTGTTAAGCGCGTTTCACCAGCAGTGGTTTCGATTTCTATCGCGAAGACAGTTCGATCAACAGCAGGGCAGGTACCAGACATGTTCCAACAATTTTTCGGACAAAACCCCTTCTTTGAATTTCAGATTCCACGTCAAACAGCCCCAAGCCAACCTGACCAAAAACAGATCGTCGGAGGAGGTTCAGGCTTTTTGGTTTCCGCAGATGGCATGATTGTCACGAATAAGCATGTGGTCGCTGATGCAGAGGCGGAATATACGGTGATTGCACAGGACGGAAAGAAGTATCCTGCGAAGATTCTTGCAACAGACCCTGCTGTTGATCTTGCGATTCTAAAAATCGAGGCTACGGGCATGCCGTATGCGGAACTTGGTGATAGCAAGGATATGGAAGTGGGGCAAACCGTGATTGCGATCGGTTATGCATTGGCTGAGTTTAAGAACACAGTCACCAAAGGCGTGATTTCTGGGGTCAATCGCCGTTTGGTGGCAGGTGGGCTTTCTGGTTCGGAAGTGATCGAGGGCGCGCTTCAAACAGATGCGGCAATCAATCATGGGAACTCTGGCGGACCATTGATTAATTTAGACGGCCGGGTCATTGGAGTGAACACGGCTATTTCTGCCAATGGACAATCCTTGGGGTTTGCCTTGCCCGTGAATCTCGTCAAACGCGACTTGGAGAGCGTAAAACGCGTGGGGAAAATTCTTCGACCTTGGCTTGGCGTGCGTTACGTCATGCTGGATGAGGAATATGCCAAGCGTCAGGGAATTGCTGTATCTTCGGGTGCGCTCATTGCTCGTGAGGAAGGATCGCGCGATCCAGCGGTTGTGCCTACGTCACCTGCGGACAAAGCTGGTCTACAAGAAAATGATATTATTCTCGAGCTCAATCAAACGCCTCTTGATACGGATCACTCGTTGAGTCAAATGATAGGAGAGCATGACATTGGAGATGAGATTACGTTAAAAGTATTACATCAAGGAAAAGAGAAGCTTGTACAGCTCACACTTGAGGAGCGAAAAATGTAAAGAGCGCGGTGTTTCTCCATTCTCATTCTTGGGTCTCTGCGCTACAATAGATCATTGTATGACCATTTCTAAGAGAACAAAGATTATCTGCACGATTGGTCCGGCATCCAATCAGGCGCCGCAACTTGAGGCCATGATCAAAGCAGGGATGAATGTCTGTCGCTTGAACTTTTCACATGGCACGCATGAGGACCATTCCGCGCTTATTCAACGTATTACCGAAGTACGCGAACGACTGGGCGAATCTGTGGCAATTTTACAGGATTTGCAGGGGCCAAAAATACGCGTGGGAGATCTTCCAAAAGATGGCGTTGAGCTCAAAAAAGGAGAGACGGTTGTGTTTAATACAGACCCAAATGCCACATTGCCAGAAATCCCATTGACCTATCATGAACTGCACCAGGATGTGAAGGTGGGGGACGTGCTTCTCTTGGACGATGGACTGCTTGATGTGCGAGTGACAAAGGTGGAAGGGCGGAAGATTTCTTGCGAGGTCGTCACTGGAGGCATGCTTTCATCTCACAAAGGATTGAATCTGCCGACAGCCACACTTTCCATTCCTGCGATCACAGACAAGGATAAAGACGATGTGAAGTTTGGTGTTTCTCAAATGGTGGATTGGGTGGCGCTTTCTTTTGTGCGAAATGCAAAGGAAATATACGACCTACGCTATCTCATTAAACAGTACGAAGATGAATTAGGCACAGCGAATAAAGCCGGGCATCCGATTCGGATTATCGCCAAGATTGAAAAACATGAAGCCGTAAAAAACATTGACGAAATCATTGAAGCCGCGGATGGCATCATGGTTGCGCGAGGTGATCTTGGCATTGAGATGCCCGCAGAAGCTGTGCCGCTTATCCAAAAGGAGATCATAGAAAAGTGTCTTTCTGCCGCGAAACCTGTTGTCGTTGCTACGCAGATGCTGGATTCCATGATTCGCAATCCGCGAGCAACACGCGCAGAAGTGTCAGATGTGGCAAATGCAGTGATCGATCATACGGATGCGGTCATGCTTTCTGGTGAAACGGCAAGTGGAAAATATCCGTTGCAGGCCGTAGAAACCATGGCACGTATTATACGAGAAACAGAAGCATCAAAATACGATAATGTTGAAGCAGAAGCAGAGCTTCATGCGCGGTTGAGCACAGAAGCCGCCATGTCAAACGTTGCGAGCATCCTTTCGCGAGATATTAAGGCGAAAGTCATTCTTGTGGCATCCATGTCAGGTGATACAGGCCGCGTGGTGAGCCGCTATCGTCCGGAAGCCTCCATTCTCGTGGCAACGGATGATGACCGCACCTGCCGCCAACTCAACCTCTCCTGGGGCGTGCGCGCGTTTGTCTTACCAAAGTGCAATACCGTAGAAGAGCTTGTAGATCGTTCTGTGGGGCATTTGAAGAAGGCTAAGCTTGTTCATGCAGGTGATAAGATTGTGATTGTTGCAGGCGAGCCTGTTGGGGTAACGGGTGGTGTGAATTTGGTTGAAATTCGTGATATCTAACCCCTTTCTTTTTGCCTATGTCTTCCTCACGTGATTCTGCATACGTTTTGCCGTTGGAGGAGGTTGGCATGGATGATGTAGCACAGGTAGGAGGCAAGAATGCATCATTGGGGGAGATGATCCAGCATCTGGGGCAACACGGTGTTCCGGTCCCATCTGGTTTTGCGATCACGGCTGATGGGTATTGGCGTTTTGTGAATGCCAACGGATTACGCCAAGTGATCAGCGATCTCTTGTCAGGTTTGGATGTTCAGGATGTGCATGATCTTGCGATTCGTGGAGAAAAGGTACGCGAGAAAATCTTGCACGCCACGATTCCGGACGATTTGCGCGAGGCGATCGCAGAGGCCTATCGCGCTCTTGGCGACCGTGACGGTCATGCCTTGGACGTAGCCGTGCGCTCTTCCGCAACCGCAGAAGACTTGCCGACAGCCTCTTTTGCCGGACAGCAAGAATCCTATTTGAATATTCGTGGTGAGGAGGAGCTCCTGGATGCCGTGCGTCGGTGCTTTGCGTCATTGTTCACAAATCGCGCGATTGCGTATCGTGTTGAGCAAAAGTTTGACCACTTGAAGGTTGCATTGTCTGTTGGTGTCCAGCGCATGATTCGTTCTGATCTTGCGAGCGCTGGCGTGATGTTTACGATTGATACAGAAACGGGATTTGAGCAGGCGATCCTTGTGAATGGCTCGTATGGTCTTGGAGAAAGTGTGGTGCAGGGCAAGGTGAATCCAGACCAGTTCATGGTGTTCAAGCCTACGCTAAAAGATGGATTTCATCCGATTGTCTCGCGTGTCCTTGGGAAAAAGGAAACGAAAATATTGTACGGAAAGAATGACCATGATACGCGCACCATGCCTACGTCCATGAAGGATCGTACGCGCTTTTGCTTGACCGACGCAGAAGTGGAGACGCTCGCGACCTATGCGATCACGATTGAATCCTATTATTCTGTGCGTGCTGGCCATCTTCAGCCCATGGATATTGAGTGGGCCAAGGATGGAGAAACCGGCAAGCTGTGGATCGTGCAGGCAAGGCCAGAGACTGTGCAATCGCAACGAGATCATGCGGTCTTGGAGGAATATATTCTGGAAAAGACCGGCGAAGTGTTGATCCATGGCCTTGCGGTTGGTTCGCGTATTGGCCAGGGCCATGTGAGGATCATGCGTTCCTTGAAAGACATGGATGCCTTTCAAGATGGCGACGTGCTTGTGGCGCACATGACAGATCCAGACTGGGTGCCGATTATGAAACGCGCCTCTGCCATTGTGACAGATAGCGGCGGCCGCACGTGCCATGCCGCAATTGTGGCGCGTGAGCTCGGCACGCCAGCGCTTGTGGGCACAGGGAATGCCACGACTGTTTTGAAGGCAGGGACGCAGGTGACGGTTTCTTGCGCAGAAGGCGATGAAGGAAAGGTGTATGAGGGACTCCTTCCGTTTCAGGTAAAACGCACGCCGCTTGATCATGTCCCAAAAACACGCACGCGCATTCAAATGAACCTGGCTGATCCTTCTGCCGCGTTTGAGCAGTCCATGATCCCAAATGAGGGCGTTGGATTGATGCGATTGGAATTCGTCTTTACAAACCACGTAGGCATTCATCCCATGGCCGTGCTCCATCCAGAGCTCGTCAAAGAGCCGGCTGTGCGGGCCAAAATACAGGCACGTATCGCAGGATATCCAGATGGCAAGACGTTTATCGTGAACCGTCTCGCTGAGGGGATTGGCCAGATTGCCGCGGCTTTTTACCCAAAGGAAGTGATTGTGCGTGCTTCAGATTTCAAAACCAATGAGTACGCAAATCTTTTAGGCGGCAAAGCATTTGAGCCTGCAGAAGCTAATCCCATGATCGGCTGGCGAGGCGCTTCTCGCTATTATGACCCGGGCTATAAAGAAGCATTCTTGTTGGAGTGCGCGGCATTTCGGAAAGTGCGTGAAGAAATGGGATTGAAAAATCTGGTGCTCATGGTGCCATTTTGTCGCACCCCAGAAGAAGGAGAAGCCGTGCTCAAGGTTATGGCAGAGGCCGGCTTGAAACAAGGGAAAGATGGACTGCAGGTCTATGTGATGGTTGAAATCCCTTCGAACGTCATTCTTGCAGAACAGTTCGCTGATCTTTTTGATGGGTTCAGTATCGGCTCAAATGATCTGACGCAACTCACGCTCGGCGTGGACCGCGACTCTGCGATTGTGAGTCGTGTGTATGACGAGCAAAACGAGGCAGTGCTTGCTTCCATTCGCCATGTGATCAGTGTAGCAAAACACAAGGGCGTCAAAGTAGGTATTTGCGGACAAGCTCCATCAGACAATGTGCATTTTGCGGAGTTTCTTGTACGCGAGGGCATTGATAGCATGTCTTTGAATCCAGACACGGTTATCAAGACAACCATGGCCGTTGCAAAATTGGAAAAGCAACTCAAAAAATAAAAATACCGCTTACACGCGGCCGTTACTCTACTCTCGGGGTTTGAGAGGAATGATTTTTTTGTCGTCTGGAATAATGAGATATCCACAGGCAACGTTGGTCAGCGGCGGTTCTTCGATCCCAAAAACCTTGCTCCAGGCACGCAACAGGTAGGTGATAATGGGGAGATGGGATATGAACGCTATGTTGATAGGCTCGTATGGCGGGAGAAGGTCTGTGAGGTTCCCATCTGTATTCAGACGTCCATCGATCTCTACAGGCTTTTGAAGCGTACTCCCAATAATCGCCGCGGTTTCACGGGTCCGCGTGGTCGGAGATGTGCGGATTTCCTGCCATTCCTCGTTGATATCGAGGAGTTTCTGCGCTAACGCAACCGCATCAGTCTCGCCCTCAATCGTGAGCGAGCCGCTGGATAGGCTATATCCCGCATGGCGGATAATGGCAAACATAGGGGAGGGGTTGACAGGAGGGCTTGCCTGGTTTTGTTAGCTTTGATACGCTTCCGTTCGCACTGTGCACCAGCTCTTATCGTGAACCCGCCTCGAAACGTCGTCAAGAGGGGGTTTACAAGAGTTGAGCGACAAGGCCATGGGTTGGTGGTGTAGCCCGGTTAACACGTCTCCCTGTCACGGAGAAGATCGAGGGTTCGAATCCCTTCCAACCCGCCATACAAAAACGTCCTTTTGGGCGTTTTTGTTTTATGATTGATGCCGAATAACGCGTAAGCTATGCTGTCTCAAGTACTATGCAAAACCTTTTTCTTGAACCGCAACAGCTAATCGCTATGGTGGATTATCCGCCTCTGCATAGTCCAGAGGCGTTACGTGCATATTACGCGAAACACAAAGCCGGTGCAGATGTAGAGCCCGTTGTTGTCGTGCCAGTGGAGATTGCGAAGAGATATTTTATGCAAATGCATGATCGTTATGACACGTATCGAGATGCACTTGATACATTTTTGTCAGATCACCCAGCGGCAAAGTATTTTATGTTTGGCGGCAAACATCGGTCTGCCGCGGCAACGGTATTAGGTGTGAAAATACCCTGTCTTGTTATTCAGGATGACGCGGATGTCTCTGAGGCTCATGCATGGATGGATGCGGGCAAGCTGACAGGCGTGCCAAGTGTTGGAGAGACCTTCGGTGATTCGCTTCGTGAGCTGGAAGAGCATTATTTTGAGCACAAGCGTTTTTGGACCATGCAGGAGAAGACGGAAGCCATGATTAAAAATAATGATATTCCAGAAAACATGCTAGAAAATAGGCGTAAATGAGAGTTTTTTGTTTTTGGATCAATGATGGATACATCCAACGCTGATTGACAGATGAGAGGCTTTTTGTTATTGCTTTACTCGGTGGAGGTCTATGATGAGGACGATCGCGCAATGGATGGAGCACTTTCGTGCGCTCTATGGCGAGAGGAATGAGTGTTACTTCCAGGGGCTTGATAGAAGGATTATCTTCCTGCTTCTTGGCATTCGTATGCTAAGGCGAGCGATCAAGCATCACCATGACAAGGACGTAGCTATCATGCTCGCGAGCGTGCTGGCGCGTACGTTCATGGTTGCGCAACACTTTAGCCAGCTTCCCTTTGTCGAGGCAGTGACATCAAAGTACATGCATGGACACTGTAGTTATTGCGGGCAGTCTGCGTGTGCGTGCCCAGAGTCCTTTCGCCCACCTCCTCGTTATGGGGCACAGACGTCAACAAATGCGCTCACGCTTCAGGCATTCTCTCGGCAGATTGCGGCTGTGTACGGGGAGCGTAATCGCGCGAAGCCGCTTCCTGTGCTTTTTGACCGCCTGAACGACGAGGTTGTGGAGTTGATCGAGCTGGAGGAGTGCATGCATTACGGCACGATCCAGCCCGAGGAAGCGCGAACCAAGTTCGCGTATGAGCTGGCAGATGTCCTTGCCTGGATTGCGGCGATCGCAGATGTCCAGGGCGTGGATCTGGAGCAGGCGTGTTCGCGTCAGTACGGCGGGGGGTGCCACAACTGCTGTTCCTTCCCGTGCAACTGCCCGCCCTATGCGGCGCGTTCATCTACGTAAGAGCCATCTGGCTCTCTTTTTATCCCGTTGTACATCTTCCCGTATTCCTCTATGATGAGGATTCTATGATGCATACCATGACACTCCAGCCTACGCCTTTTTCGCGGATGAAATATGGGTTGAAAACCGTGGAGGTGCGCGTGTTTGATGAAAAGCGATCTAACGTTGCGGTGGGTGATGATGTGACGTTCAAGCTCGCGACGGATCCGGCGCAGGTTATCGTGACGCGCGTGGTTGGTCTCACGCGATATGCCACGTTTCAGGAGCTCTTTTCAGCTGTACCGCGCTCTACTCTGGGGATGAAAGCCGAGGAGGAATGGCAGGGGGTTTATCAATACTATACAAAGGAAGAAGAGCAGGAGAAGGGCGTGCTTGCCATAAAAGTCGCTGTGTTGAGCTTTGCGTAGCCTCGCGTTGCCTTTCCTGCGGCGATTTGGTATGTTTCGACTCTATGGGACTTGTTATTGGTATTGTTCTCGTGATCTTGATCGTTGGGTTTGCTATCTGGTTTCAGTTTGGGACCGTGACGATCGAGAGCGACAAGACGTTTAAGCTGTTGATTCTGGCATTCTTTTTGATGTATATCGGTGCGGCAATTGGGATTCATTTTATTGGCACGCCGCTCGCAGAAAACGCCCGCCTCTCATCGATTGTGGAGGAGCTGGGCTTTGCTGGTCAGGACATGTCTTTTTAGACGATCAATGGCAATGCGGCCAACGGCACTTCTTCCCCGGTCATGATGCTTTCAATACGATACGTTCCGTGCGTAGGTGCCTCGATGTAGCCATTCCAGGCATAGCGCGCAAGACCTCCAGAATTGACCCAATCCATCAGCCATTCGCCGACGTAGTATGGATCAAGTTGCGGGACGCCACCTCCAACAGATTGGAGCCAGATTTTGTTGAACTCTTCTTGAGAGCCAATGGGTGGCGCCATGACGATCGGGAGTCCAAGACCTGTGTAAAAGGAGAGTTCGCTGGGTTTGGTCCACAGGACGTCTGTGGTACGAAGGGATCGGGCAAAGCCGCGAAAGTACTCAGGTCGGGTTTCGTACCAACGTATGTGGAGATTTTTATTGAGCAAGGACTCTAATCCCAGGGCTTTTGCATGCGAGGTAAAGAAATGTGCAACTGGACGACGCGTGCCCGCTTCAAGATTCAGCGTTATTGTTTTTTTCAGAAGCTGTTTACGCAATCCCTGCATGATTTCTACGCCCAGCATTTTTTGTGCTCCTGCACCTCCCACGGAGAACGTCACGGAGATTGGACGATGAGGCGCTTGTAGTTTACGCAAGTCACGATCAAGAGATTCGCGGAGGGTTTCGTGATACTTTTCTATAAATATACGTTGTGGATCCAGGGTGAGGAGACGATCACTGAGATCCTTTTTTATGTAACGCCCCTCTGGACCGCCGATGCTGGACTTTGGCAGGGGAAAGCCCGTGAGAAAGATATTTTCCTCTCGTACGCCGTAGAGCTTGAGACGTTCAACCACACGGCCATTTGGCGCAAAGTATTTGATGCGACTCCGTTTTGGATCAAGAGGCACCCAGGCTCGACTAATATCCGCATCACAACACACGCAAAAAATATCGCCTGGATATCCATGAACCTCTGCGGCAAATGCTGGCAAGAAAAAGGTGCTGATAAATGGGCGCTGGTTGATCCGGGACAGTTTTTCGATCAGATGTTTTCCTAAGCCGCCACGCTCAATCATGCGATACATCTCGATGAGCTGAAGCGTGGGCTTAGAAAGGTCGCGGCGTGGATAAAAAGGAGGAATGCGTTGAAAATAATCCAAAGCACCAAATGCAAGCGCACCAATAACGGGAATGGGCTGCAGTCGGGAGATAAATTCGTAGATGCGACGCGTACTTTGCCACATGCGTTTATCTTTTTCTGGAATGCCCGGATAGTGATTGGCGGTAATAATATCGCCGTATGCCAAATCCTCTAGGCCAAACGCCGCACGCTCGTGCCCATACCCCATGTTCACGGAAACGATCCACGCATTTTTGTGTTTGTGAATGGGCATGCGTGCAGTATACCAAAAAACACCGCGCTTGGCGTGCGGTGTTCGTGGATAACCTGTAGTCGTTTTAGGAAGAGGAGTTGCGGATTTGGCGTGAGGGTTTTTTCTTGCGTTCGGTTGTGGGCTTGTCGTTCATGTCCAGTTCATGCACATAGCGATCAAACCATTCGTCATAGCGATGATCGATGAGGGCTTCGAGGTCCTTTGGTGATGTGTTTGCCAGTTCACTGCCTAGCTTTTTACGAACATCTTGTCGTGCGCGAAACCAGGCCCATTCATCCGTAAACGCAAACCAGCTGTGTTGCCAGACTTCTTCGTCAACTTGTTCAAAAATTGCGTGAGAAGTTCGGTCTGGTATCTGAAGAAGCTGTTCCACGCGCGTGAGGAGCGGGGAGGGGTCAATAGGCTCGAGCGCATGCTCCTTACGCAAGGAATCTTCCATGATAAAACGCGCTAAAAGCGCTCGATGAAGCTCAATAAGCTCATTTTTGGAGAAGGAGAGAAAAGCAAATTGCGTGTCCATGCGGTTGATGCTAGCGCGGATGATGCGGTGGAGCAAGAGAGGGGAGGACGGCATGCGCGCTTCGTGCTAAGATGAGGACATTGGTCGTATGATTTTGCTTGAACACGTTTTCAAATACTATCCCCCCAACATCCCGGCGCTTCAGGACCTTTCTTTGAAGATCGAAGCCGGAGAGTTTGTGTCGATCGTGGGACAAAGCGGCGCGGGAAAAACCACGCTCGCAAAAATCCTCATGGCTGACGAACGTCCGACGCAAGGACGTGTGATGATAGGTGGGTGGGATATCACGCACATCAAATCTTTCGAAATCCCGCAGTTACGGCGGCAATTAGGCGTGATTTTTCAAGATTATAAACTGCTTCCCAAGAAAACAGCCTGGGAAAATGTGGCATTTGCGTTGGAAGTCGCGGGTGCACCGCATGCGCGTATCAGGGAGGTGATCCCCCAGGTGCTAAAGCTTGTCGGCTTAGAGGGCAAAGAACATCGGTTTCCTCATCAACTTTCTGGAGGAGAGCAACAGCGCGTGGTTGTCGCACGGGCATTGGCGCATCGTCCAAAGTTATTGATTGCGGACGAGCCCACAGGCAATCTTGATACACATAACACGCGTGACATCATTGATGTTCTTCTTAAGGTGAATGCGTTTGGCACGACCATTGTTCTTGTGACGCATAACCGCGAAGTGGTGAATAGCCTTCGCCGGCGCGTGATCACGATTCAAGACGGTACAGTAGTTTCTGACCATGCGGAGGGTAAGTATCTTTTGTCTGTATGATTACGCTTTGGCGCATCTTTGTTGCTTCATGGAAGCACGTGGGTCGTAATGCCTGGATAGGCATTGCCACGATTTTCGTGTTTATGATGGCGCTTGGCGCTGTCAATATCTTGCTTGGCATGAATGCCATGCTTGGACGAACCATTACGCTCTTGGAAGAGAGAATCGATGTGACCGTGTCTTTCAAAGCGGATACGCCAGAAGCCGTGGTCAACCAGGCGCGATTTTACATGTCGTCTTTGCCGCAAATACGCGACGTGTCCTTTCGCACCTCTGAAGAAGTGCTTGCGCAATTTCGCGAACGTCACGCAGGTGAAGGGAAGGTGCTCGGTGCGCTTGAGGAGATCGGCAAAAACCCACTTGGCGCACAACTGGTCATGAAAGCGCGTTCTTCTGAAGACTATCCTTTCCTCGTACGTGCCATCCAAAATCCTCAATACGCACCCTTTGTAGACAATCAAACATACGATGATCACCGCGTGGCCATCGAACGCGTGCAAGATGTGGGGCGCAAGGTTCGCGTGGTGGGTGCCGCACTCGTCGCAATCTTTGCCTTATTTGGCCTGTTGATCGCGTTCAACGCGATCCGGGTGGCGGTGTATACTCAACGTGAGGAAATCGCGATCATGCGGTTGGTAGGTGCTTCATCCTTTTACATCCGCGCCCCGTTTATCCTTGAGGGGATTTGGCTTTCGTTATTCTCCATGCTGTGTTCGGCGGTGATGGTCTATGCCGCTTTGACTTGGGTTGAACCTGCGCTCGTGCCGTTATTCGATGGCGCTGACACGGGTTTACGTACTTTCTTCTTTGGAAATGCGGTAAAAATCATCGTCATACAAACGTTGAGCCTTGTGGTATTGGTGACCATGGTCTCTTGGGCCGCGGCTGGCAGATATATCAAGCGCTAGTCTATGCACGAACGACCACGCGAACAGAAGGTAGGAACGCCGATGGCACGTCGGGAACGGATGCCTGTTGTTCGAAAGCAAGAGAAAAGAGAGACGCTGAGACCAAAAGAGATACAAAAGGAACATAAGCAAGGGGAGGCTCTTTCTCGATTGCGCGAACTTCTCGTGCATCGTCTGCAACAAAAAGGCATAGGCCGTGCGCTACGCGCGCTGGGGATTGTGTTTGCCTTGAGCGAGCAGACAGGATGCGCGACCATGCAGGTCCGAGCTCCAGAAACGGATCGCATCGCCGTAGAGGGCGCAGAGCCTTTTGAGGCAGAGCATCCATCTGTCGAGGTGATGAGACGGGAGTTGTTGCGCGCGGTTGGACAGGAGGGCATGCGCGAATTATTGCCGGAGCTTCCACAGAGATCCGCGCAAGAAGCACGAACGTCTGTGGAACGTCTCCAAAACGAACGACGAACCGGCATCCAGGGATGGGAACATCTCTATCTTGATCCTGAACAAGCGGAACTCTACTTTTCCATGGGATTTCCTGCGGGATATTTTTCTCCTGTTATAGCGCAGGCGAGATGGAGAGCGCGTAATGAAAATCTACCCTGTCCTACTACTGGCGTGTTTGTGTATGAAGGTTCGTCCTCTTTTGCTCCGGGGGATGCGCCTTCGGAGATCATGTTATTTACACAAGCGAACTGCTCTGCCTCATTGGAAGCAATCCCACGTGCGGTGAATGTTGTGACGCATGAATTCGCCCATGCACGCGATCCGTATAGCGCACCGACGTTTATCTCTGAAGAGGCGCGTGTAACGTTTTGGTGGAGAGTGCACCGACTATTACAGAACCCTGACCATCCGCGCACCGCATACACGGAATCCATGGAAGATCGTGAGGATTTTCATGCGTTTTACGGACCGCGTTTGCATGAATACGTGGCAGAGCTCGAGCGGGTTGTGTTTGAGACGACACTTGATCCTGTACCAGACCATGAACCATGGGAGCAGTACAAGGCTCGGACTGTCGCTGAGCGCTTTCGCTGTTCGCCTGCGGCCGGTCTGCGCGCCGTGAGGCTTGTTCAGTATTGGGCAAGTCAGTTTCAAACGCCAGAGGAAGCAGAATCATTTGATTGGGCACAGGCTGAGCGTGTACGTCAGGCGGCTCTTCGGGAAATGGTCTCTCGTCGGCTGAACTCTGAAGTGCACGATATGATGAATACGCTGACAGATATCCAGTTGCAGGAAGAGCTTTTAGCACACTGGGAAAGTGGTTTTCGGCAAGGCGAAGCTTTGACGGAAGCTGATGAGAGCTCTTTGCGCACGCTTTCGCAGAAGGTGCATTCCGCGTTACGGATACGGGAAGAGGCGTATGAGCGGTTTCGGTCACTCTATCAGGCCGCGCAACGGTCAGGAGCGCCATTGCGCGTGCTTCAGTCTTTGCTCGAAAAAACAGCGCAGAGCATCAAACAGTATCAGGATGCCTGGTCGCGGTTGTCGCAACAGGATATGACGCAGGTGCATGCGTATGTTGCGCAGGAGGGACGTTTACGCAGAGTCCAACGGACAACACTCTCGCACGAGGGTACTTCCTGATTATGCTTCATCTTGTTTTTAACGTAGATCGCCAATTCCTCGGTGAGGTCCATACGGAGCGGGGAGTGTTTAAGCGTGTGATGTTGAATGAAGAGGGCGAAAGCCTCTTTGGCTCACAGTGTGGGGCTTGGCAGGCAACCGGAATCTCTGTGCGACGCGAAGTGCGGCACGTCCAGGCAGATGGCACGCGAGAAGTGGCTTGGTATACAGAGCGTGTCCTTCCTCGTGATGCTTCTTTTGAGCACGCTCTTCATGCCTGGGCAGAGGAGCATGAGTATTTTATGACAGATCTTGAGGAGCCGTACGTGCCTTGTTGGGAGCAGTTGCTTGGTCTTCCATTTGAACCACAAGAGCGTTTTGCCTTTTTGATTGCTCTCCGTCTCACCCCGCAGACGCTCCTCTCGGAATGGCGTAAGAGTTTGGATGAAGCGCGATTGCTGGTTCAGTATGAAATGGCGGAGAGCCATAAAGCCGTAGAGATTCTCAAAAAGAAAATGTCTTCACAGTTGACTGCGCCGTTCGCAAAACAAGCAATACACGGATGAGTGGCAAAACAAAAATAAGGGACGCCCCTTATTTTTTTGTTGTGGTCTAAATACTTGGTAGGTGGGAACAGGAAACCTCTGTCAAAATACGATAGGTGACCCCTTCTGGAGTGAGCAACGTTTCATAGAGCGCAAGACGATCGAGAGGTTGCGTCCAGGTCACGTGTTCGTTGAGTTTGCGGATGCCAAACGGCACGTTGAATGTGGGGGCAAAACGCGCGAGCGTGAGATGAAGCTTGAACGGCCGTTTGTCAGGTTCAAAGCTGAGGACGTGCTCTACTTCTGTTCGCAATTTGAGGAGATCTGGCGTGGTGTGGCCCAGGCCCCAGATGAGTCGTGGATTGAAGCGCGTGGGTCCTGCTGACACCATGTCGATGGTGGCAGGCTTCATGAAGGACGGAGAGGCAAACGTTTCAAGGCGTTTGATAATCTCTTCGGGTTTTTCATCCTGCCAAGGTGGAACAATGGTGATGTGTAGGTCCTTGCTATCCAGCCATTGCACCGGAAGGTCCTTATGATCTGCTTCCCAGCGGGTAATACGGTTGCGAAGGTCTGGCGCAACAGGAACAGCGATAAAAAGTCGATGTGGCATGTTAGGCGATTTGTTCAAAACGCACGGTTTGTTCATGGCCTTCTCCTTCGAGATGCGCGAGCCACTTGACCACGGTAAGCTCTGGGAATGCATCGTGGATCACCTGAGCGGCGCTGGTCATATCTTCCACGTGTTTGCGATGCTCTGCTTCGTCGCCATCAAAAGCGGCTTTCCCGCCGTACGCTCCGCAGTCTGTGTGGTTGATCAGGTGCACTTCTTTCATCCCATGGAGGGTTTTGGAGATTTCTACCTGGCGTAAGGCTGTTGCCTGTACGTTTGCATCAAGAAAGTTCTTTGCGGCTCCAGCCATAGATACCACGTCTGCGTCCCCGAGAAGCTGTTGTTCCTCCATGTGTGTTTTGAGGGCCTTTTGCAAGCGGAAATCCATGCAATGAACGAGGAGGGCGCGGCAGATGTGAGCCATAGAAAAATAGTCAGGGATAATGGTTCGTTCGACCAGAATAGGAAGCGGGACTGCGCTTGTCAAAAAAATGACCGAGCAGGGGCTCGGGTCAGGGGAGGGGGACCATGGGGTCACGCTCGAGGAGGATCTCGATGCCGCTACTCAGCGCATGGCCGCGCGTGAGGGAACAGGCGAGCTCAAAGCGGTGGTGCGGAAGGTGGGGCCGCAGTCGCTCGATGACTTGAAGGCCGGTCTCGAGGAGCAGGTTGCGCTGGTCGCTTTCGCTCGTCGTGTCCGTGATGCCGTACTTCTGGCCGCGCCAGCCACATCCCAGGTGGCCGAGAAGGGTCACGGTGCCAGGCTTCTGTGCATCCACGCTGTCCGTGGCGTACCTGATGTGCTGCACCTGGTCTTCGGGCGAGGCGCTGTTTGCGAGGCGGTCGAAGTCGCCTGCGGCCGTGAAGATGTCGCACCCCTCGTTGAAGAAGTCCTCGAACATGCGGGAGTTGCGCCAGTCCATGCAGCCCCAGACCATGTTGTTGCCCGAGGCAACCTTGCGGTGCACGGTATCCGCTACGAAGTAGCGGAGCAGGTTGGCCTTGGGGAACCAGTCCTGGACCATGCACTTGGCGTACTCGTATTCCCTCGTGCGATCCTGAGCCGAGTATCGGCCGTGCGGACAGTGCGGGTGATCCGCGAAGACGATGACCTCCGGGCTGTGGAGGTCTACGGAGAGCTGGAGCGTCTCACGCAGGTTGCGCCGCGCCGGCTCATTGGCCCGCATGGCATGCACGCCACCGGGCTGGCTCACGAGATCGAAGCTCCCATGCGGGTCCAGTCCGTGCTCAGCACGGAACCAGGCGAAGGACGCACCGAGTGCCCCGTGCGTCGTGCAGTCCACGAGCGTCACTTGGCATCCGGTGCGAATACCATCTGCGTGCTTGTTGATCATGAACCGCCTCCGAGCAGAAGATTGTTTCCCATAAATGGGAGTTGTCATTGTATCGAGCGTCCCTCTGCGGGTCAAGAGCCTTGTTGTCCTGTTTCGTACCCCTTGCTACGCTAGAATCGTGGTTAATTCACTCATACCACGCATATGACGATCAATATTACGCACCGCGGCATGGAACTTACGCCAGCGATCAAGCAGTATGTAGAAGAAAAGATCGTGTCCTTAGAAAAGTATAATAAAACGATCCAGCATGTGGATGTGGAGGTAGGTTTGGCAAATCACCATCATCACAAGGGGGATATCTATCAATGTAAGGTCGTGATTCAGCTTGAGGGTGATGTGATGCAAATGGAACGCGATGCCGAAGACCTGTATAAAGCCATTGATAAGGTGCGCGATCATTTGCGCGTAGAGCTTTCTGAGCGTAAAGAGCGCGATTTAGATCGTGAGAAGGGCGAGTCACTTCCATAGATTTGTTCGGGGGCGTGAGGAACAAGACGGGCAACCGTCTTGTTCGCATAGAGCTCGTTCGCTGGACTTCCTGCTTGTTTCCCGATACCATCGGCCACACATATATGACATGGATTAAGAAGCTGTTTGGTGACCCAAATGCCCGGGAAATCACCAAGATGAAACCCATTATCGAGCGGATCCAATTTTTTGAACCTGCATTTCAGGCTCTGTCTCACGAAGGGCTCAAGGCCAAAACCCAGGAATTCAAAGCTCGTCTCGCCAAGGGAGAGGCGTTGGATGACCTGTTGCCAGAAGCATTTGCCGCCGTACGCGAGGCCTCGCGTCGCGTGCTTGGTCAGCGTCATTATGATGTGCAATTGATTGGTGGCATGGTCTTGCATCGTGGAGCGATTGCAGAAATGCACACAGGTGAAGGAAAGACGCTTACAGCAACTGCGCCTGTTTATTTGAACGCATTGACCGGCAAGGGCGTGCATGTGATCACGGTGAATGATTATCTTGCGCGTCGTGATTCCGCGTGGATGGGGCAGATTTATCATGCGCTTGGTTTGACGGTCGGTAGTATTCAGCACGCCGGAAGTTTTCAGTATGACCCGAACTTTAAGAATGAAGTCCAGCACGACGAAGGTCGCGACGAAACAGGTTCGTTTCGCGTAGACATGGATTATCTGCGACCTGTGTCGCGTCGTGACGCATATGCGCTTGATATCACGTACGGCACCAATAATGAATTTGGATTTGATTATTTGCGCGATAACATGGTGCCTCGCGTGGAAGACATGGTGCAAAGACCATTGCATTACGCAGTCATCGACGAAGTGGACTCTATCTTGATCGACGAAGCACGCACGCCGCTTATCATCAGTGCGCCAGCAGAAGAGGCCACAGGCACCTACTATCGGTTTGCGGATCTGGTGAAACAGCTTGTGGAAAAAGAGGATTATACGGTGGATGAAAAACTGCGTGCTGTGTCTATCACAGAGGCGGGCATTTCGAAAATGGAGAAGTGGTTGGGTATTGAAAATCTCTACATTCAAGGCGGCATGAAAATGGTGCATCATTTGGAGCAAGCGCTGAGAGCTCATGCGTTGTATCGACTGGATCGTGACTATGTCGTGAAAGACGGTGAGGTTATTATTGTGGATGAGTTTACGGGTCGTCTGATGCAGGGCCGTCGCTATTCTGAGGGCTTGCACCAAGCCATTGAAGCAAAGGAGCACGTGGCGATTCAGCGTGAATCCGTGACCATGGCAACGATCACGTTTCAGAACTACTTCCGCTTGTACGAAAAGATCGCGGGCATGACAGGAACGGCCGCGACCGAAGCAGAAGAGTTCTACAAGATTTACAAGCTCGAAGTCGTGAGCATTCCCACGAATCGGCCGAATCAGCGTGCGGATCGTCAGGATCAGGTCTACAAAAACGAGTTCGGCAAATTCAAAGCAGTCGCACGTGAAATTAAGGCCAAGCATCAAGAAGGCCAGCCTGTGTTGGTTGGTACGGTGAGTATTGAGAAGAACGAAATCATGCATGAGCTCCTTCAGCAAGAAGGGGTACCTCATGAAATTTTGAACGCAAAAAATCATGATCGTGAGGCAGAAATCATTGCGCAGGCTGGCCGTCGAGGTTCTGTAACCATTGCGACGAATATGGCTGGTCGTGGCGTGGATATTGTACTCGGCGGCAATCCGCCTTCGAAGGAAGAGGCGGAAGCTGTGCGAGCTCTCGGCGGTTTGTATGTGATCGGTACAGAGCGCCATGAGTCTCGTCGCATTGATAATCAGTTGCGTGGACGTTCTGGCCGCCAAGGCGATCCTGGTGTCACGCGCTTTTACGTGTCCATGGAAGATGATCTCATGCGCATCTTTGGTTCAGAGCGCATGCGGAATATGATGGAGACGCTCGGCCTTCCGGACGATGAGGCTATTGAGAATAGTGTGCTCTCTCGCTCTATTGAAGCCGCGCAGAAAAAAGTAGAAGGCCATAATTTCGACATTCGCAAACACCTGCTTGAGTACGATGATGTGTTGAACAAGCATCGCAGTGTGGTGTATAAACGCCGCCGTGATATTTTGGATGCGTCTGCACAGCCCACAAAAGAAGGGGAGCGACCGCTCAAGGGACGCATCCTCGAGATGATCGAGTCGGAGATCGAGCAGAGCTTGGCATTGCATGCAAGTGCAGAAGATCCATCATTTTGGGAATTGGATCAGATCGAGGCAAATATCCGCGCCATTGTGCCTGGAGAGTCAGATGTTGCAGGGATCTTCAAAGACCTGAAAGAAGATTCTGGGGGAAAGCTCGGTCTTGTGGAACGCCGCACGCACATCATCGAAGGGGCTATGGCATTGGTAAAACAGGCGTATAAAGCGTTTGAAGATTTGGTGGGTGATGTCCCAACATTGGAGGATATTGAAAAGACCGTGCTCTTACGTTCTTTGGATGATCTCTGGGTCGGCCATTTGGAATCCATGGATTATCTGCGCCATTCTATTGGTCTGCAAAGCTATGGCCAGCGCGATCCACTCGTGGAATATAAGCGCGAAGGCTATCGCTTGTTCAATGAGTTGATCGCTATGCATCAACAACGCGTGGCACGCACGATTTTCAAGGTGCGCATTGTCCGCGAAACCGCAGAACAAGAACGTCAAAAAATGGCCATGATGTCTCGTGCTGTCCAACTGTCTGCTCCTGCAAAAGAAGGAGAGGCGAGTGGCTTCATGGGTGCAGGCATGAGTCCCATGGCTCAAGCCGCGCAAGACCCATCACGTGAGACGCCCGTTTCTGCCGCAAAAGAAGCAGGGCGCAATGATCCTTGTCCTTGTGGTAGTGGAAAAAAGTTCAAGAAGTGCCACGGAGCATAATCGTTTTCGTGCAGAGGTGATGTACAAAGCTATGAAGCAACTCACATTTCGGTTGAAGCCGGGTGCGCTCTTGAAAGAGGAGATTGTGAAACACGTGCAAGAGCATGCTATCAACGCAGGGATTTTATTATCCATTGTCGGGGGGTTAGAAAATGCGATATTACGCATGGCAGGATCTAATCCAGATAACCAGATCGTCAAAGAGTGGAACGAACCTTTTGAGATCGTAGCCGGCACAGGCACCCTTTCCCAGGAAGGATGTCACATCCATGTGGCGCTATCAGATCAGAGAGGCGCTGTTATTGGTGGCCACTTAAAAGACGGGTGTGTGGTGAAGTACACCGCAGAGATTGTGATCGGCATCTTTGACGACGTCACTTATACAAGAATACAAGACCAGGAAACTGGTTTTAAAGAGTTGAGCGTCGTCTAATTTTTAAGACGCGGCGGTTTCTTGCGTGCGTTGACGTTTGAGCGAGCCAATACGGCCCAGGGGAATCGCGTCTTTTACGATCGCGATGACCTCGTCTTTTGAAAGCCGCGTAGGCGTCACGCCTTGTGGTTGCACACCGCCATTTTGAATGGTGTTTGCCGCATCGTCGTAATACCACTCATCAATCGGATCCAGACGGCCACTGCCCATGAGCTCTTCTTTTGAGGCGCTCAGCTGGACACCTTTCTTGTCTGCTTCAGCCACGCGCAATGCCGCAATCACGGGTTGTAAATCAATGCTACGTAATTGTTGTGTGATGATGTTCGTGTGATTGGTTGTGCGACGTTGGATTACGAGGTCGATTTTTTTCGCGGCACGAAGAAAGCCTGCGAGTGCACTGTTGTCCGATTCGACAATGGCGGCATTCAATTCTGCAGATCCCTGCTGAAGTGCAAAACACTCAGCCTTGCCTTGTTGCTCGAGTTGTTCCCATTCTTGCGGGAGTTCGATCTGCCGACGAAATTCCTCGCGCACATGCACAGCCAGGATCGTCATTACGATATCAAGTGCCTGGCGCGGATCATCGCGAAACTCGCGATTCAAATTCATGATAATACCGGATAAACCGAACGCGCGATCTAGAGGATCGGCGCTGATGGTTCCTTTTCCTTCGAGGTCATCGCGTTTTGCCCAAGTTAGTAATTTCTTCAACGCGGGATGGTCCTCCACGCCAAGAGCACGCGCAATGATTGTCGAAGCGCATTCTGTGCGTTTGCCAGAGGTTTTGTTCGCAAGATGATGATCAAACATGCCACCAAGATCTACGGTGAGCACACCTTCGCGCTCGACCTGTTCTGCGGTTTTGCCGTCTGGGATCGCGGTCCAAAAGACGATCTCCGCAGAGGAAATGCCAGGAAAACTTTCTTCGCCAAAAGATCGCAGAATGTAAATGGCCGCAGAGGTGTCTGCTTGGATTTTTGGAAACAGGGCAATGGTGTGGATGGGGGTGGGCATAAGAGATGGGACTAGTATACGCGTTCGTTGTGATTTCGTGAAAAAGAAGAACCCGTGCTCGAGATCCCACAAGGATGTGGGGTGAGCAACGGGCTTCTTGTTATACGTCTCTGCTAAAGAGCAGGACGCGTCGCCTTTCGGCAGTTCTTGTTGCGCTGACTAGCGCTGGGCCTTGGCCGCGCGTCGCGCGTCCATCGCGGCGCAGGGGACGAGGCTGATGATGCCCTGCCCGCCGCCCTCGCCAGTGCCGGGCCCGAAGGCCACGTCGGCGTCCGGGTCAGGCTCTCCCTGGCCCGTGATGACGAGCTCGTGCGTCGGGTCCTTGGGAGGCTCCCCGCCGCATTCGGCGTTCACGTAGAAGTACGTGTTCGTTCTCTCACCCCTCTCGGGCACGGCGACGACGCGCGCCCGCACCTCGACGAAGGCGATGAGCTCGCTGGTCTCACCGCGGTTGCAAAGGTCGACCTCGCTGTCGAACACGTGCAGGTCGACGTTGCCGCCGACCTTCGCTGCGAAGTGCCCTCGCGTCTCACCCTGCGGCTCGTTGAGTGAGAACTTCACCTTGGGCTTGATTCTGATCCGGCAGGGGACCAGTCGCCCGAGGGGGTTCAGGGGGAAGTTCAGAACGGTGACGTACACCCTGTACTTCACCTTCCGCTCGACCTCCTGCTCGACCCCGTCCACCAGGGTCTTCTCCTTCTTGACGAAGTCCTTGAGGTAGTCGTACTCCTTGACCGGCGTCCCCACGAACTCCGCGTCGTCACCCAGGTACTGCTTCGGGCACGTCATGGCTCTCTCCTCATCAACGCTTTGTCCATGGGATTGCTCCCAGCGTCGAAGAAACATAATATCACAAAAAGGCCACTTTGTCAAGGGTGGGTGAACAATTGGAAAGTACGAAAAACACCGCTAGGATAAGCGGTGTTTTGTCGAAATTGGTTTGGGTGTCAAAGCATCTGTCGGGCTAGCGAGGCTCGAATCCTTGGCTCGTCTGACGTGCGTCGGACTATACGTTCATTGCTCTGTCGGGCTAGTGGGATTTGAACCCACGGCCTCATGCACCCCATGCATGCGCGCTACCCCCGCCAGAGGCGGGTCCGCCTTTGGCGGAAACTGCGCTCAGGATCGCATTCCTGATAAAACGGCCAAAGCCGGTTTTATAAAACCGTTCCCTCGCGTATGCGTCCTCTTTGCATAGGTAGTTTTCAAAATACAGCAACAAAAATGGACCATTTTCCCGTGTCCATTGATCAGATCCGCGATTATGTTCCGCACAGCGTATCTTTGCCTCTTTTTCAGTGACGCCCGTGTAGATTTTGTTGTTTCGAGTGCTTTGCAAAAAGTAAACGCAAAACATATGTAGTAATGGATATTCGCACCAATGTCGGGCTAGTGGGATTTGAACCCACGGCCTCATGCACCCCATGCATGCGCGCTACCAACTGCGCTATAGCCCGACACTGTGGCGAACGTCCTTCCGAAGTTCTCTACTGCTCGCTGATCTTATCTTTTTGAGTATGAAATAGCAAGATGACTGTATCCCCCTTGACGTTTTGCTGGGGTTTTCTTGTGTCGTGGCGACGTACAGTGCATAATGCTGGGGCAAACCCGTTTTCATTCCTAATTTTTTTCTGGGTTTCATCGCTCTATGGCGAAGATGACAAAGTCACAGCTCATGTCTGAGCTGTCTGCCAAATCTGGCATGGCCAAAAAAGAAGTTGTTGCCATGATTGATATTTTGGCAAAGGTCGCGTATGCACAGGTCAAGAAGAACGGAGAATTTGTTCTTCCTGGTTTTGGTAAGCTCGTAAAGGTGAAGCGCGCCGCACGCATGGGCCGCAATCCAGCCACAGGCGAGACCATCAAGATCCCAGCAAAGACCGTGGTCAAATTCCGCGTTGCCAAGGTCGCCAAAGAGGCTGTCTTGTAATAGTTTATTGAGGCAACTCCGTTCGATCGTGTGGTCGGACGGAGTTTTTGTTATACTGCAAGAGCTATGCCAAAGAAAAAGCTCCTTCCTTCGCGCGAAGAACCTCCTGTGGAAAAGCGACCACGTAACGGACACTCCTTTTTTGATGTCCAGCCTTCCTGGACGGGGACAGCACCATCCACTTCATCGCAACGGGTTGGGCAATGGTTGTGTGATGAGCCGCATAAAAAATGCATTCCTGCGCAAGATCATAATTTTACGGAGAATATCAATTGGCGCATCTTTCGCATCATGGCAGAGTTTGTGGAGGGGTTTGAGTTTCTTTCACATCTGAGGCGGGAGGTCACGTGTTTTGGGAGCGCGCGCGTGGCTTCGGATGATCCGCATTATCAGCTCGCGAAGAAGCTAGGGTTTTTGTGCGGCAAGGCAGGATATACTGTCATCACGGGCGGCGGTCCTGGCATTATGGAAGCCGCAAACTGGGGCGCATATGAATCGGGCGGCGAGTCTGTGGGGTTGGATATTGCGCTTCCCATGGAACAGCGACGGAATCAGTATGTAAAAAAGGGGAAAGGGTTCCACTACTTTTTCACGCGCAAGGTGATGCTTTCCGCGTCTGCGCAAGCGTACGTCTACTTTCCTGGTGGATTTGGCACGCTCGATGAACTCTTTGAAGTGATCGTCCTCATCCAAACACGCAAAATGTCTGATCAGGTCCCCGTGATTCTTGTAGGCAAAAAGTTTTGGCAACCGCTTATCGTATGGGCGCGAGATACGCTGTGGCGCGAACATCATTTTATCGAGCAGGAAGACGTGAAGCTCTTTCACATGGTCGATACAGCGGAAGAGGCGTTCGAGATCATCAAAAAAACAAAAGAACGGACGCTGTAACGCAGATCCAAAACACCCTCAGACGTTGGTCGGAGGGTGTTTTGGATCGGGGAGTTTTCGTTATTTCTTCTCGTGCGCCTTCGCTGTCAGGCGTTTTAAGGTTTTCAAAACACGCGCAGAAACGCGAACGCGCTTGCCATTCATGCGAATGACCTGGAGGTTGACGTTTTGGCGGCATTTGGTGGCGCGGTTGGAGTGACTGCGCTGTTGGCCGAAATTGGCGCGTTTGCCGGTAAGGGAGCAGATACGGGACATAGGATTGGTTGGTGAATTGGAAGTGCAAAGAGAATAGAGGAAAAGCGAAAATATTGCAAGGGACGGGGGATAGACCGAACCTGGAAAATCTTGCATAATGGAGGGGATATGCCTTTGCTCTCCCTCCTCTTTTCAGAGCCGTTTTTGTTTCTCGCGATTGTCTTAGCCTTTCTTTTGGCGCTGAGTATCCATGAGCTTTCTCACGCGGCCATGGCTCTTTTCCTCGGCGATACCACGGCAAAGCGTCTCGGACGCATTACGCTCAATCCAGCCGCTCATGTGGATATTTGGGGGTTTCTTGCGCTTGTAACTGTGGGGTTTGGCTGGGGGAAGCCTGTGCCTTTCAACCCATTTAATCTGCGACATCAGCGCATTGGCCCGGTGTTGGTTGCAGGGGCGGGTCCATTGTCAAACGTGATCCTTGGTTCTCTTTTTGCCATCCTTGGCCAGGTGCTCCTTTCCACGCTTGGGCCGAGCAACCTGCTGATTATCTTTTGTTCCTATTCCGCGTATCTGAATTTCCTGTTGGCATTATTCAATTTGATCCCGATTCCGCCGCTCGATGGTTCTAAGGCCTTGCTCGCATTGCTATCGCATCCACGCTATCAGGGGGCGCGCACCTTTCTTGAAACCCAGGGCCCCATGCTTTTGATCGCGTTGATTGTGTTGGATTCATTGTTTGCAACGGGGATCTTTCGCTTTTTGACAGCGGGCGCTCGGGCGATGACCGTGTTGGTGGGAGGGCTTCTATGATTTCACGAGAACGGTTTTCTGAGCGGCGATTTCCAGGATACGTCACGTGGCTTGGTATTTTTTATGCGTATGCTTTGAGCGGGTCCCTTCTTGCTTCTTTAGCCTATCCACGTGCAGACGGTCGCTTGGCCGATCCTACGCGTTTATTGGTTTTGTGGCCGTTATACGCATTGATTGCTGTGGCATTGGTGGCCTGGGTGTTGAGACGATCCCTTGGCGTATCCCTGAAAGCAACGCTGTATGCCTTGCAGTCTCGCTTGTGGCTATTGTGGTTGCCATGGGCATTAGACTTGGTGATAAGAGCCATAGGACTTCCTGTGGAGCGTGTCACGGTGAATGCTGGCCAGTTGGGGTTAGGGATGCTCACTGCAGGATTTTACCCATGGCCATTGGCAAGTATTGGGACGCTCGTCACATTTTTGGTGGTGATATGGATGGTGTACAAAACGGTGTTTGCCGTGACCACGCAACAAAAACAAGCCATATACGCGGCAGGGGCAATGTATCTTGGTACCATGGCAATACTGGCGCTTCCCTCTATTCTTGGATGGTTTGGCCTTTCGGAAGTCATGTCGATTTTTTCCGCTGGATCGCTTGCCGTGCGTCGCGGACTTATTTCCCTTGGCTCTGATGGGTATTGGTGGCGCAATGTCTACGAACGTTTCCCGTTTGCACTTGGCGGTGAGGCGGAAATGAGTGTGGCCCTATTTTTAGGGGCGCTTGCGTTTGTGGCGCTTGCTCTCAAAGCAGGAGGGCTTGTTGTCCGGGATTTGCTTCGTGACCGACGTCAAGCGCTTGTGTTGATCCGGCAGTCAGGCGCCCCATTGTCTGTTGCGCTGGTTTTCTTTGGCGTGGCGCTCGCTTCTCTTCAAAAGACGTTTCCTGTGGCGTTGAATGCGGCGTTTGTGCTTTCTTGGGTGGTATTTGTGATTGTACTACTTGCTATTTTTGTGGCCGCAAGTTTTCAGAACGATGGACAGGGTATTGTGGCAGATGAGCAGAATGCGCCTGAAAAACCATTGATCACTGGCATGATGGCACTCGCGAGTCTGAAAGAGGCTCAGTCGCTTTTGTTGATTGTGGGATTAGTGGGAGCTTGGTTACTGGGTTGGCCGGTGTTTGTGTGTATCGCGCTCTATTATCTCTTGCGTACGGTGTATGACCTGCCTGCTTTTGCCACGCGTCAGTCTTGGCTCGCAAGTGCCGTGATGCTTGGCGCGGCTGATTTATCTCTGATTGTGGCGGGTTGGTTTTTCCAGGGTCAGCACGCTAATATCGTGCGTTTTCCTCTTGGACTGGCGATTGGGCTCTTTTTAGGGCTCGCGGGACTATCGTCCTTGAAAGATTTGCGTGATGTGAAAGGGGACCAGATGGCAGGATGGCAAACAGTCCCTTTGCGCTTTGTGGATAAAGGTCCTGAGCGGGTTTTGGCACTTGTCGCGGTTATGGGGTGCTTGCTCCCTGCTCTGTTCTCTGGCTGGACCCGCTGGCTCTTGCTTGCGGCACCTTTGGCTGGGGCTCTGGCGTTTTTTATCTTTGCCAAGCCCTATTCTGACCGTCCTGTGCGTACGCTTACCTGGCTTTTCTTTGCCTTATCTGGCCTCTTATTGCTCTCCGGATGGCTCCAAGGTGTTTATGTCTCTTGACGGCCTGGTATTTCGCTGTTAGATTAGCCGCACCTTGAACGTCTTTTAGCTAATTCTCGCATGCCTACTATCAACCAGTTGGTTCGTCGCAACAGAAGCACGGCTCGTGTAAAGTCCAAGAGTCCGGCTTTGCAGTTCACCGTGGACACGATGCATCGTCGCCGCACACTCTTGAAACGTGGCGCGGGATTTAAACGTGGTGTGTGCACCAAAGTCACCACCATGACGCCAAAGAAACCGAACTCCGCTATTCGTAAAATCGCCCGTGTGCGCTTATCGAATGGGCTGGAAGTCACGGCCTACATCCCTGGCGAAGGTCATAATTTGCAGGAGCACTCAATCGTCTTGATCCGCGGTGGTCGCGTGAAAGACCTTCCTGGTGTGCGTTATCACATCGTTCGCGGTGTGTACGATACACAAGGTGTGGCCAATCGCCGCCGAAGCCGATCCTTGTACGGCGCTCGCGTGCCTAAGAAGGACGCCAAGAAGTAATCCTATTATCCTATGCGTGGCAAACGAGCTCCCAAACGAAAAGTCGCCGCTGATCCGAAGTTCATGTCTCCGGTCGTGGCCAAACTGATCAATTACGTGATGGAATGTGGCAAAAAGCAGACGGCACAACGTATTGTGTACGGTGCTTTGGACATGGCAGAAAAGAAGCTGGAAAAGCCAGCATTGGAAGTGTTGGACGAAGCCTTGCGTAATGTGGCTCCGACCGTGGAGGTCAAGTCCAAGCGCGTGGGTGGTGCCAACTACCAGGTGCCGTTGCAGGTGCGTGCAGAACGCCGCTTGCAGTTGGCGTTTCGCTGGATGATCACAGCCGCTCGCTCGCGTAAGGGCAAACCCATGGCCGAAAAGCTCGGCAATGAGATTTTGGAAGCCGCGCAAAATCAAGGCGATGCGGTGAAAAAGAAGATGGATGTGCACCGCATGGCTGAGGCGAATCGCGCCTTTGCACACTTCGCGAAATAATCGTATGGACGACGGCCCGCGTGCTCGCCTATTTCAGGTCGCGTTGCTCGCGGGTCTTTTGATTTCGTCTGTGGATGCTCGCGGGCTTTTTGGTTCTGCCAATCGTATAAGCGTTTGACGCGTTTTTTATTCTCTCTTCATCTATGCCTCGTGAATATTCATTGAAGGATACCCGTAACTTCGGGATTATCGCCCACATCGACGCCGGAAAAACGACCGTTTCTGAGCGTGTATTGTATTACACCGGTCGCAAACACAAGATCGGTGAAGTCCACGAGGGTGAGGCCACCATGGACTGGATGGCGCAAGAACAAGAGCGCGGCATCACGATTACGGCCGCGGCCACGACCTGTTTTTGGAAAGGACATCGCTTGAATTTGATCGACACTCCAGGCCACATTGATTTCACCATGGAAGTGCAACGCTCCTTGCGTGTGCTTGATGGCGCGGTCGTGGTGTTTGATGGAGTTGCTGGCGTGGAGCCGCAATCAGAAACCGTGTGGCGTCAGGCAGACAAAAACAACGTGCCGCGCTTGTGTTTTGTGAACAAGCTCGATCGCATGGGTGCGAACTTTTATAAGGACGTGCAATCCATCCACGATCGTTTGACCAAGCACGCGGTGCCTGTGCAGTTGCCGATTGGTGCAGAGGAGAAGTTCATTGGCATCATCGACTTGATCCGCATGAAAGCGGAAATGTACAAGGATGAGATGGGTAAGGATATCGAGGAAGTGGATGTGCCAGCAGACATGTTGGATAAAGCCAAGGAATATCGTGCGAAAATGCTTGAGGCCATTGCGGAAAACGATGAGGCTCTCATGAACAAGTACCTCGCGGGTCAGGAGTTGACCGTGGAAGAAATCCGCGCCGGTCTTCGCAAATCCACCATTGCCGGTCAATTGAACCCGATCTTGTGCGGTTCCGCATTGAAGAACAAGGGTGTGCAGTTTTTGTTGGATGCCGTGGTGGAATACCTCCCATCTCCGTTGGATGTGCCGCCGGTCAAAGCGCATGATGTGGATGACGAGGAAAAGCTTATCCCATTGCACCCATCTGATGATGAACCATTTGCCGCGTTGGCATTCAAAGTCATGGCAGATCCGTTCGTGGGTAAATTGGTTTTCTTCCGCGTCTATTCTGGCCATCTTTCTGCGGGCTCTTACGTGATCAATACAAACACGGGTGAGAAGGAGCGTATCGGTCGTATTGTGCGCATGCATGCCAATGAACGCGAAGAAGTGACAGACGTGTACGCCGGAGAAATCGCGGCGGCCGTTGGTCTGAAGACCACCTTTACGGGACATACGCTCTGCGACGATAGTCGTCCGCTTGTGCTTGAATCCATCACGATTCCAGAGCCGGTCATCTCGATTGCTATTGAACCAAAGACCAAGGCAGATCAAGAAAAAATGGGTGTGGCCTTGCAGAAATTGGCAGAAGAAGATCCGTCATTCCGCGTGCATACAGATGAAGAATCCTTGCAAACGATTTTGGGCGGCATGGGCGAATTGCATTTGGAAATTCTCGTGGATCGTCTGAAGCGCGAATTCAACGTGGAAGGTACGGTTGGCAAGCCACAGGTTGCGTATCGCGAAGCCATTTCCAAAGCCGCGGAAGATGTGGAAGGCAAATATATTCGTCAGTCTGGTGGTCGTGGTCAATATGGTCACGTGGTGATCGATATCGAGCCACTCGAACACGGCAAGGGCTATGAATTCGTTGATGCGATCAAGGGCGGCGTGATTCCTCGCGAATACGTTCAGCCATCCAACAAGGGTATCCAGGAAGCCATGCAACGCGGTGTGATCGCGGGCTACCCGGTCATTGATATCAAAGTCACATTGAAAGATGGAAGCTACCATGAAGTCGACTCTTCAGAAGCGGCTTTCAAAATCGCGGCATCCATGGCTTTTCAGGAAGCATGTCGTCGTGCTGGCATCCACTTGCTTGAGCCAATCATGAAAGTCGAAGTCATCACCCCAGAGCAGTTCATGGGTGATGTGATCGGCGATTTGAACGCCAAGCGCGGACAGATCCAAGACATGGGCGAACGCTCCGGCGCACGCATCGTGAACGCACTTGTGCCATTGTCCGAAATGTTCGGCTATGCCACCTCGCTCCGTTCCATGACCCAAGGTCGTGCGAGCTACAACATGGAATTCGACCACTATGGCGATGTGCCAAACAATGTGGCGCAGGCCGTGATTGAAGGCAAGGGAAAGAAATAAACACAAACAAAAAACGCACGGGGATCTGTCCTCGTGCGTTTTTGGTTGACAATCATTTGACGCTATGGCGAAATTGACTCGTCAAAACGCTCACCATTGGAGTGACCCCCATGGGAATGAATAGCCGTTGTTCGTTTTGTGCCAAGAGTCTACAAACGGGACAGATCCACATTAAGGGGAGTAAGGGATCCATTTGTGAAGAGTGCGTCGGGTACTGTGTCGACATCCTGTGCCAAAACGATTTGGCTCATGGTCGTTCTCCCTCACTTGTGCGAAGGAGCGCTGAGGTCGATGGGCTCCCGGTGGAGCACTTCGTGCGCCTCCATGGAACCGAGCGATCGGTCCAAACAGTGGGTGTGCTTCTTGACGATTACATGCGAGAGGCAAAGCGTTTGGAGGTTGAGGAGGCGCAACGTGTAGAGCTTCGGAGATTGGAAGAGGAGGAGCGAGAGGCAAGGGAAACGAGGCGGCGGGAACAGGAGGAGATTCGGCAAGGCTTGTGGGTGATCGCTCAACGTCATGGCGTGAGTGTCATCGAGGATCTGACGAGAACAGAGCCAGACCCATCCGTGCTTTGCCTCCTGGAGCGGGTTACGTGCGAGCGGATGAACGTGCTCCCGCTTTACTACAATGATGATGATTCGAGGATCCTGCCACGGGTTCTTGTCGTTGCCATGTCCGACGTTGTTTGGATGGCATTGAACGCGCTTGAATCCGTCCATGTCCATGGTCCAATTCGTCCGGTTATTGCAGACGCGGCTCAAATACGGCAAGCGATTCATCGGCTCTACGGGAAGTCTGGGTAGGCCATCTCTGCACCCCACGTCCTCGGGGTGCGTTTTATTTTAGTGGTTCCTTTTTCCTATACGGCAATTTTACGCTTTCTGCAATCATGAGCATGAGGAGTCCTGCAAGAACGATTGTGGTCAGGTCTTCAAGACGTAACGCAGTAAAGTGGAAGAGTGACTGGAGAAAAGGAACTGTCAGTGTCAGTACGAGCACGGCTATGGCTCCGAGGACAATGTACCAAGCCGCGGGATTGGCGCGTTGGATGGTTGAGATGATGAATTGTGTGCGTGAGCGGTTGGCAAAGATGAGGATGAGATTGCCAAGGACAAGCGTGGCAAAACACAGAGCGCGAAGGGCATCTGTCGACAGGCCGCGTGCGAGGCCGAAGAAGTAGACGCCTGTGACAACCGCAAGCACACCAAGGCCTTGGATCAGACCGCTCAGGAGAATGCGGCGACTAAAAAGTTTTGCGGAAAGCGTACGGGGTTTTCGTTGCATCACGTCTGCTTCTTCTTTCTCCATTTCGTACACCACAGAGCAGGCAGGATCAATAATAAATTCAAGGAAGACGATTTGCGCGGGGAGGAGGACAAGGGGCAGGTTAAGCAGAGCGGGGATGAGGGAAATACCGGCAATGGGAATGTGCACGGAAAAGAGGAATCCCATGGCTTTTTTGAGGTTGTCGTACAAGCCTCTTCCTGCACGAATTGCCGCAACAATCGAGGCGAAGTTGTCGTCGAGCAAAATCAAGTCTGCGGCTTCGCGCGCTACGTCTGTGCCGCGTCCGCCCATGGCAATGCCCACGTGCGCGGCTTTGAGCGCCGGGGCATCATTGATGCCATCACCGGTCATCGCAACGATTTCGCCGTTTGCCTTGAGTGCTTCGACGATGCGCGTTTTTTGTTCGGGGAGGGCGCGGGCAATCACCTGCGTTTTTTTAAGACGCTGGCGCAACGTAACATCATCCATGGCATCAATCTCTGCGCCTGTGAGAATCGTCTGCTTTGTATCAAGGCCGATCTGACGCGCAATGTGGAGCGCTGTTCCTGGATAGTCGCCGGTAATTATGAGCACACGAATGCCAGCTGTGCGACATTCTTTGATGGCGCGCGGCATTTCTGGACGAATGGGATCCATGAGTCCAATGAGACCCAGGAATTGAAAGGGGATGGCTGTCTGGTCTTGCGGAAGTGCTTCTTGCGACCATGCGCCTTTGGCGACCGCAATAACACGCAGGCCTTTTGTGGTCATGCGTTCGATGTCGGCGTGCAGATGCTCACGTGTGATTGCATCGAGCTCGCAGAGGTCTGCTACCGCTTCAGGGGATCCTTTGCAGGCAATATCGTAGGAGTTATCCGGAGCTTGCCAGACGTGCGTCATGGCCAGAAGTTTACTGGTAAGAGGATATTCTTTTACGAGCGTGGATGCTTCACGAAAGCCATTTGCCCCAAAAGCAACGGCCGTTTGCTCAATCGCGTGCTCCATGGGGTCTGCGGACTCACGAGGAATGGCCGCAAGCGCAGAGTGCAATGTTTCGCGAATGTGTGTGGGCGTCTCTGAAGCGGGCGCTGTTGCGTTTTGCCAGTCACCACGCGCCGTGATCCATTCAACGGTCATGTTGTTTTGTGTGATGGTACCGGTCTTGTCTGCGCAGAGCGTTGTGATAGCGCCGAGTGCTTCGATCGCGGGTGCGCGTCTGGTGAGGACACGTCGCTGAGAGATACGCCACGCACCCACGGCAAGGAAAATCGTGAGAACCACAGGAAACTCTTCCGGAAGAATGGCCATGGCAAGGGCAAGTCCCGCAAGAAGGCCGTGCGCCCAATCGTTACGGAACCCAAACGCGAGAACCACGAGCAGGCAAAGGAAGCCACCGATAAGAGCAAAGAGCGTGATGATGTGTTTTGTCTGGTGTTGAATATTTGTCTCCTCTTCTTTCATGAGGGAAAGCGCTTTTCCGATCTGTCCCATTTCTGTTGCCATGCCAATACGAAGCACTTGCGCAAGCGCATGTCCTCGAATCACAAGAGTGCCTGCATAGACAAAAGCAGACTGATCACCGCCCGGACGCAAGATCGATTGTATTTTATTCCAGTTCGTTTTGTTTACAGGAACAGACTCACCGGTAAGAAGAGATTCGTCTACGCCGAGATTCGTTTGTTCGATGAGCGCAGAATCTGCGGAAACGCGATCGCCTTCCGTCAAGAAGAGAATGTCGCCTTGTACGAGATCGCGACTGTCAATGCGTTGTTTTTTTCCTTGGCGAAGCACGAGCGCATGCGGGCTGGCGAGTTCACGTAATGCATCCAGCGCACGCTCGGCTTTGTGTTCTTGATAAAAGGAGATACCAATGATGACGAGAATCGAGCAGAGGAGGAGTGTTGCCTCGGCAGGATCTCCCAGCCAAAAATAGAGAGCGCTTGTCGCGATCAGCAGGAGAAACATGGGCGCACGGATCACATCCAATATAATATGGACCGCCGTGCGGCTGTGTGTTGCGGGGAGCTCGTTTCGCCCATCACGTGCAAGACGGCGTTTTGCTTCGGCGTGCGTCAGTCCGCGCAGGGGATCGGTGATGGGAAGGGAAAGGGGCATAAATATATCCATAGTTTACGCGATTGGCTTGCGATGGGAAAGCACGCGTGCTGTTATTGCTGAACTATGTCATGGCAACACATTTTAGAAGTCGCGCGGCGGCAGGGCATGCCTATGATCGTGACCGATATTGCGGGTCGCGAACCCATGGTGATTCTGCCGTTTGAGGCGTATGAGCAACTTTCGGAACGCGGATCCTTGCCTACGGCGGTCCGTCTTCCTCGTCCGGTCGAGGTCTTGCGGAGCGAGCCAACGATCACGCAGGAGCCGGAGCCGGTTTCTCCGGTCCAGGAAGGGGTGGCAAGAACAAGTTCATCCACAGGGGTGCCTGTTCGGACGGAAACCGTTGAAGGCTCAGAAATGAGCTTAGAAGAGCGGTTTTACATTGAACCGGTCGAGGAAGACGAAAAAAGGCTAAGATAAGATAAAAAGTTAGAGCGGTTTGGCTAAGGAAACGGGTGTTTTCCTACCCCCTTGCAAGTCCTGCCCATTTCTGTTACCCTTCCTTCGCTCGCAATTTTGCGTCTCCTTCGCTCCGCTCTGCAGTTTTTGCAGGTGGGATGATCGAGAGTGGCTCTCACAGACGTGAGAGGCACGTTTATTCTTCATCGCTCGGCGATGGCGTCGCACGCCGTCAACGCGCCGACTTGATTGCATCCTATGGCAGAGGTATTTCAGCGCACCAAGCCGCACGTCAATATCGGTACCATTGGTCACGTTGACCATGGCAAGACCACGTTGACAGCGGCAATTCTCGCTGTGCTTTCTAAGCATGGCATGAAGGCTCAGACCAAGGGCGTCGATGATCTCGACAAAGCCCCTGAGTCCAAGTCTCGTGGTATCACGATTGCTACGGCTCATACAGAATACGAATCCGACAAGCGCCATTATGCGCATGTGGATTGTCCAGGCCATGCGGATTACATCAAGAACATGATCACAGGTGCCGCCCAGATGGACGGTGCAATCCTCGTGGTTTCTGCGACAGATGGTCCGATGCCGCAGACGCGTGAACATATTTTGCTCGCTCGTCAGGTCGGTGTGCCTTCCATTGTGGTGTTCTTGAACAAGGTTGACATGGTGGATGACCCGGAATTGATTGACCTCGTGGAACAAGAAGTGCGTGATCTTTTGAAGAAATACGAATTTAAGGGCGATGAAACGCCTATCATCCGTGGCTCCGCGTTGAAAGCGCTCCAGAACCCGGAAGACGAGGCCGCGGCTAAGCCAGTGCTCGACTTGATCAAGGCTTGCGATGAGTTCATCCCAGAGCCGGTGCGTGAAACGGACAAACCGTTCCTCATGCCGATCGAAGATGTGTTCTCCATTGAAGGTCGTGGCACCGTGGTCACAGGTCGTATCGAACGTGGCCAGGTCAAGATCAACGAAGATGCAGAGATCGTCGGTCTCGGCGAAACACGCAAGACCGTGGTCACAGGTATCGAAATGTTCAACAAGCAGTTGGACTCCGGTATGGCCGGCGACAACGCAGGCTTGCTCCTCCGCGGTATCAAAAAGGAAGATGTGGAACGCGGCATGGTGCTTGCGAAGCCAGGCTCTATCACGCCACACACGGAATTCGAAGGACAGATCTATGCCCTTACGAAGGAAGAAGGTGGACGTCATAAGCCATTTGTCACAGGGTACAAACCACAGTTCTACATCCGCACCACGGATGTGACGGGTGAAGTCACCTTGCCGGCAGAGGTTGCCATGGTTCAGCCAGGCGACACGGTCACGATCACGGTCAAACTCATCACGCCCGTTGCTATGGAAGACAAGATGCGCTTTGCCATCCGCGAGGGCGGCAAAACGGTCGGCGCTGGTGCGGTGACCAAGATCATCAAATAACTTCGTTAATTCTCACATCGAGTGGAGTTTCCTTGTAGGGGAGAGGTTCTGTCGAAGCGGGCGAGCAATCGCCCGCCTACACAGGATCTTTCCCTTTATAATGAATGACATGGCTCCACTCCAACATCCATGTCAGACGCAAAGCAGAAAGCCGTAGAACCGGTCGCAGTCGTTCATCGAGTGCGTATCAAGATTCGGGCGTACGACCACAAGCTCATTGATCAGTCCACGCGTATCATTATCGAGACCGCAGAACGCTCTGGCGCCAAAGTTGTTGGCCCGGTTCCACTGCCGACCGAGAAGAGAAAATGGACGGTGAACCGTTCGACCTTCGTTCACAAGAACGCACGCGAACAGTTTGAGATGCGGGTGCACAAGCGAATCGTGGATATCATTGATCCAAGTGCGAAGACGATCGACTCCCTGACGTCGCTCAACCTTCCCGCTGGTGTCGACGTGGAGATCAAGATGTAATTTACAACGCCTCCAACTTCCTGTGTTCAGCCTCTCGCAATGAGGTGCTGGTCACAGGGAGTTGGAAGGCACAACTGATTCCCAAGGAGAAAGTTCCGCTTCGACGCAAGTCGAGGTGGATAACCTCCCTGCAGCACCTCCGACATTCGTCGGGGGATCCTCTGACCTACGTCAAGGATGAATCATCCCCTCAAAACATTTGTTTCGAATAATCGAACCAGAGGTTTGAAGATGATTATCTGCAAAACTCTGGTTTTTGTGTAGTCTCTCAATGCGACCAATCCGAACGCTATGAAATTCATTCTCGGAAAAAAACTCGAGATGTCGCAGGTATTCGGGGCAAACGGCAACGTTGTCCCGGTTACGCTTGTGCAGGCGGGCCCGTGTTTCGTCACCAAGGTGAACACACCTGAACGTGATGGATATGTGTCTGTCCAGCTTGGCTTCCTGCCGACCAAACGGTTAACCAAGTCAGAAGAAGGACACTTGAAGGATTTACCAAAACTCCGTCATTTGTGTGAGTTTCGTTTGCAAGAAACCCCGACCCTTAAACGCGGCGACGTGTTGGAGGCCTCTGTGTTTCAGCCAGGCGACACCGTACATGTGATTGGCGAGTCCAAAGGTAAGGGCTTTCAAGGCGTGGTTCGACGTCATCATTTTCATGGGCACCCTGCTTCACACGGTCATAAGGACCAGTTGCGCATGCCGGGTTCCATTGGTCCTGGCGGTGTTCAGCACGTCATCAAGGGTCGCCGCATGGCGGGCCGCATGGGTGCAGATCGCGTCACGGTCAAGAATTTGGAAGTGATCGAAGTGCGTGAAAACGGTATCTTGGCGATCAAAGGAGCGATACCAGGAGCGCGCAATGCTGTGATTGAAATCGTATCCGCTTCGTAATCGTATGCCAAAGATTTCTCTCTACAACCAAGAAGGTGCAAGCGTTGGCGACATTGCCTTGTCAGACGCGATTTTTGGCGTAAAGCCAGAAGCGGGTTTGATCCATGAGGCCGTGATCGCGGCGCGGGCAAACGCACGTCGTTCTGTGGCAAATACCAAAACACGCGGAGAAGTCCGTGGTGGTGGAAAAAAGCCGTGGAAGCAAAAAGGAACAGGTCGCGCACGACAAGGATCTATTCGCGCCCCGCAATGGGTGGGTGGCGGTATTACCTTTGGTCCGCTGAGCGAGCGTAATTTTTCGTTGAAGATCAATAAAAAAGCCAAGCAAAAAGCCTTGTTCATGGCTTTGTCTGATAAGGTAGCTGATAAGCGCTTGATCGTGCTCGACACCGTGACGACCGAACCAGCAAAGACAAAGACCGTGGCCATGGCCTTGAAAAAATTGCCGGTGCAGAAAACCGTTCTTATCGTAGCTCCTGGGGCAAATGCCTCGTTGATGCGCATGGTCCGGAACTTGCAAAACGTCAAAGTCACCAATGCACAATCCGTTGGATTGATGGATGTGATGACGTATCGGAGCGTCGTGTTCCTCAAGGACGCGGTTCCGGTGTTTGAAAAGATTTACCAGAAGTAATATGGGAATTCTTGATCGTGTTCGCGGAAAGCAATCAACGGATGACGCGCAAGCGCCCGTGTCTTCTGGTTCTGCGGACGAAACACAAAAGAAAGACGCCACATCCACGGTGAAACGTGCGGTGCGCAAATCCACCAAAGCCAAGAAAGAGGAAGCAACGACCGGTGCAGAACCTGTCATTGGAGCGGCAAAGGCTGTGACGTTGGCGGGCAATGCGTATGCCTCCCTTTGGTTGCGTCGACCGCATGTGAGTGAAAAGGCCGCGGTTTTGACCGAAAAAGGCATGTATGTGTTTGATGTGCCGTTGAAGGCAGAAAAGATCGCCATCAAAAAAGCGGTGGAATCCTTGTATAAAGTAAAGGTGGAAAAGGTACGCACCCTGCGTGGACCGGGCAAAGTATTGCACCGTGGCAAGCGCGTGGGTGTGCGCAATGATTGGAAAAAAGCGATCGTCACCTTGAAGAAGGGACAAAAGATCGAGCTCTACGAAGGTGTCTAAATCTATGCCTATCAAACAGTACCGACCCGTGACAAAAGGGCGCCGATTCTCCTCGGTGCAGGATTTTCGTGACATCACGAAAACCGAGCCGGAGAAAACGCTCATCACGACAAAGAAAGAACAGGCAGGCCGCACGTGCGGCAAGATCACGGTTCGCCATCGTGGCGGCGGCGTGAAACGATTTTTGCGCACCGTGGATTTCTTGCGCCATCGCTTTGACATCCCTGCCAAAGTGACCGCCATTGAATACGACCCGAATCGCGGCGCTCGCTTGGCACTCATCACCTACAAGGATGGCGTGAAGAGCTACATCATCCAACCGGACGGCTTGAACGTCGGTGAGACGATCATGTCCTCCATGACAGAGGCGGAAATCACCAAAGGCAATCGTTTGCCCCTGGAAAAGATTCCGGTGGGCACGCCTGTGCACTCTGTGGAATTGACCCCTGGGAAAGGTGGCCAAATGGGTCATGGCGCTGGTACACGTATCGAATTGCTTGCTATTGAAGAAGGTTGGGCCACGCTTCGCTTGCCATCTGGTGAGATGCGTCGTGTGCCAAAGGCTTGCATGGCAACCATTGGAACCGTGTCCAATCCTGACTATCGCTTGATCCGCTGGGGAAAAGCTGGCCGTATGCGTTTGCGTGGGATCAAACCCACGGTACGCGGTAAGGTCATGAATCCTGTTGATCACCCGCATGGTGGTGGTGAAGGTAAGCATCCGATTGGTATGCCGTACGCGAAGACAAAATGGGGCAAGCACGCATTGGGTGTGAAGACGCGTCGCGGAAACCGTTCGTCTGATCGTCATATTCTCTTGCGCCGCGGCGGCAAGAAACTGAAGACCTAACCCTATGTCACGAAGTCTCAAAAAAGGTCCGTTCACCGATGCCAAGCTCCTGAAAAAGGTGCAAAAGGCCGGTCCGAACAACAAGACCGTCATCAAGACCTGGTCACGCGCCTCTACCATCACACCAGCCATGGTGGGGATGACGTTTGCTGTGCATAACGGCAAGGCGTTTATCAATGTGTTGGTGATTGAAAACATGGTCGGCCACAAGTTGGGTGAGTTTTCGCTCACGCGCAAATTCACGCGTCATGGTGGTAAATTGACCAAAGCGCTCGAGGCAGGCAAAGAAGCCGCAACCGCGGCATCCGCGCCAAAAGCCCCGGCCGCCAAGAAGTAACGCACGTGTATGGATATCCACGCTTCTCTCCGATTTCTCCGCATGGCGCCCCGCAAGGTCCGCCTCGTGATTGATACTGTGCGCGGTTTACCCGCCACAGTAGCAGAAACACGTCTCGCGTTTTTGAACAAACGCGCGTCATTGCCTGTGCTCAAACTGTTGCGCTCAGCCATGGCAAATGCGGAACATAATTTTCACGTGCGCAAAGAGGATCTCTTGATCAAGACGATTGTGGTGGATGGCGGTCCTACGCTCAAGCGTAGCGCGCCACGTGCCTTTGGCCGTGCGGCGCCTATTCGCGAACGCACGTCCCATGTGTCCATTGTCTTGAGTGCAGAGGCGCCAAAAGCACCCGTGAAAAAGACTGTTCGTCCAGCAAAGACCGTCAAAAAAACCGTCAAGAAGGTGACCAAATCAAGCCCTGCCCCTGAGGCACAACCGCAAAGCCAACCGCTGAGCGCAGATAGCAACTAATCCTATGGGTCACAAAGTTCATCCAACAACATTTCGCCTCGGAACGACCACGACATGGCCGTCCCGTTGGTTTGCTCGCGATAAGGCATTCCGTACGCAACTCCGCGATGATATCAACATGCGTACGTACATGATGAAGGAATTGAAGGACGCTTCGGTGAGCCGCATTGATATTGAGCGCTCTCGTGGAGCTTTGTCCTTGATGATCCATACCGGAAAGCCGGGTGTGGTGATCGGTCGCTCAGGGAGTGGCATTGAAGATTTGAAGAAAAAGATGCTCAAGGAATTTTTCCCGGGCAAAAACAAGGGATTGCAGTTTCACTTGTCTGTCATGGAGGTGAGCAAGCCATCCTTGGATGCGCGTTTGGTTGCACAGGGCGTGATCTCAGATTTGGAACGCCGCATGCAATTCCGTCGCGTGTTGAAGAGCACGATTGAACGCGTCAAAAAGGCCGGAGCACTTGGGGTAAAAATTGCCGTGTCCGGTCGCTTGAACGGTGCAGAGATTGCCCGTCGCGAGTTGTTGGCTTGGGGGAAGATTCCCTTGACCAACCTTCGTGCAGACATTGATTACTGTCAGAGCTTTGCCCAGACCATGCAGGGCACGATTGGCGTGAAAGTATGGATCTATCGCGGTGATGTGTTTGAACAGGATCGTTTGTCTCAGTACCAGCCAACCACGCCACAGCGTCCTGGAAGCCGTCCGCAAACAGGCGGAAGCGGTCGATCCTATGATCGCGGTCCTGGAGCGCAACGTGGGGGATTTGTTCCACGCAAACCAGAGTCAGCGCCCGTTGCTCCTGTTGTCACGGCTCCAGCCGTTGTCGACGTGGCTCCTACGGCTGAACCAGCCGCTTAACGTCATACACGTATGTTGATTCCGAAGAAAGTAAAATACCGCAAGACGCATAAGGGCGTGTTTCCACACGGCCACGTCGCCACGGACAAGACGGAACTCGCGTTCGGCCCGTATGGACTGAAGTCTTTGACGTCTGGTTGGGTCTCAAGCCAACAGCTTGAAGCGGCACGACGTGTGCTTACGCGCTATGTCAAACGCGGTGGCAAAATCTGGATTCGCGTGTTTCCAGATCGGGCCATCACGAAAAAAGGTAACGAAGTGGTGATGGGCGCGGGTAAAGGTACGGTGGATCACTATGTCGCGGTTGTTCGTCCGGGCACCATCGTCTTTGAAATGGATGGCATTACAGAGCCCTCTGCAAAAGAGGCCTTGGAAGGCGCCGCGTACAAGCTCTCAACCATTTGTAAATACGTTCATAAATAATCCTATCTATGGACGCACAAGATCTCAAAAAGAAGAATCGCGCTGAGCTCGAACAGTTGACCAAGGAGCTCGCACAAACGATCCGCGATCTCCGATTCAAAGTCACGACACGGCAAGTCGCAAAAGTCCGCGATCTCCGCCATGCCAAGAAAGATTTGGCCCGCGTGCTCACGCTTCTCCAGACGTTGGAGAAGACAGCGCCAGCCACCACGTAATCCTATGACCCCCTCTCCTCAAAACACGCACCGTCGCCTCCAGGGCGTCGTCACCTCCACGGCCATGAAAGACACGGCCTCGGTTCGGGTAGACCGCCAGATTCCGCATCAGAAGTATGGCAAGTACTTTGCGGTTTCTCGGAAGTTCATGGTGCATGATCCACAAGCCGGGGCGCGCGTTGGCGATCTGATCGAGTTTGAAGAATGCCGTCCTCTGTCCAAGTGCAAGCGCTGGCGTTTTATTCGTACGGTGAAGCAGGGTGTGGGTATTCCTGGGGCAGAACGTGCCAAGCAGGAAGCCGCCGTTGCCGCGGAAGCCGTAGAAGAGCCGGTCGCAAAGTAATCACGACACTCCTATGGTCCAACATCGAACAATGCTCAACGTCGCAGATAACTCTGGTGCAAAATTGCTCCAGTGTATTCACGTAGCTGGCGGTTACCGCAAGCACTACGGCCGTATCGGCGACGTATTGACCTGTGTGGTCAAGCAAGCCGCGCCTCATGGCACGGTGAAAAAATCTGATATCGTCCATGCGGTGTTGGTGCGTGCACACAAGGAAACGCGCCGCGCGGATGGTACCTATATTCGTTTTGACGATAACGCGGCCGTGATTATCGACACAAAAACCAAAGATCCAAAGGGCACACGCATCTTTGGACCGGTGGCGCGCGAATTGCGCCAACGCGGTTTTGTGAAGATCGTCTCCTTGGCACCGGAGGTGCTGTAATCGTATGAAACATCTTCATTTAAAAACAGGCGACGAAGTCATCGTGGTCGCCGGCGCAGACAAGGGCAAGCGTGGTAAACTCACACAGGTCTTCCCGAAAATGAACCGCGTCGTGGTTGAGGGAGTGCGTGTGTGCAAGCGCCATCTGCGCAGTCGCAAGACAGGCACGGCTGGTCAAATCGTAGAGTTCTCCATGCCGATCCACGCGTCCAATGTCCAATTGATTGGCATGGATGGTAAACCGCTCCGCCACACCAAGCGGCCAACGCAGAAATAATTGTATGACGCTGAAAGAACGTTACTCCAAAGAGATTGTGCCCATGCTCAAAACAGAGCTCGGGATCACAAACCCCATGGCCCTTCCGCATGTCGTGAAGGTTGTGGTTTCTGTTGGCCTGTCTCAGGGCATCAAAGACCCAAAGATCATGGAAACGGTTGAGCAGACGCTGGTGCGTATCACCGGACAAAAGCCTGTGAAAACCAAGGCAAAAAAATCCCTTGCAAACTTCAAAATTCGCGAGGGGATGGTGGTGGGTACCATGGTGACCTTACGCGGCAAACGGATGTGGGACTTCCTGGAAAAGTTGGTCGGTGCCACATTCCCACGTATCCGCGACTTCCGCGGTATTTCGCCAAAGATTGTGGACGAACACGGCAACCTTTCGATCGGCTTTCGTGAGAACATCGCGTTCCCAGAGATTCGATCGGATGAAGTCGAGCGATTGCACGGGTTGCAGATCACGGTCGCCACAACGGCAAAAACCCGCAAGCGCGGACAACTCCTGTTCAAAGCCCTTGGCTTTCCTTTCACCGCGTAATTCTATGGCTACTGAAGCTCAAATCGCCAAATCCAACCGCAAGCCGAAGTTTTCCTCACGTGAGGTTCGTCGTTGCTGGCGCTGTGGTCGTAAGCACGGTTTCATGCGTGACTTTGACCTGTGCCGCATCTGCTTTCGCGAGTTAGCAAACCGCGGAGAAATTCCGGGTGTGAAGAAATCCAGCTGGTAAATATCCTCCTATGTTCACAGATCCAATCAGTGATTTTCTGACGCGCATCCGAAATGCGCAAGCGGCGGGACATGCAACAGTGTCTGCGCCTGGTTCGCGTATCAAATACTCGATTGCCGAGATTTTGAAGCGTGAAGGCTATGTCCAGAACGTGGAGGAGCAAAAAGACGGCGCCAAAAAGACGCTCGTTGTCACGCTGAAATATATGGGCAAAGCGCCGTATATCCGCAGTGTGAAGCGTATCTCCACTCCAGGCCGCCGCGTGTATCGTGGCGCTGGGGAATTGCCGAACGTGCTTTCTGGTCAAGGGATTGCGATCCTGTCCACCTCGGCGGGCGTGATGTCCAACAAGGAAGCGCGCAAGCGAAAGCTCGGCGGTGAAATCTTGTGCGAAGTGACTTAATCTCCTGCTTATGTCTCGTATTGGAAAAAAACCAGTCCTCTTGCCCCAGGGCGTAGAGGCCACGGTCGAACAAGACCGCGTGTCCGTGAAGGGGCCGAAAGGATCCCTGGTGGTGGCATTGCCGCCACACACGTCCGTGACAACAGAGGCAGAGCCGCGTGCGCTTCTAGTGCATGTGCAGGATGAAAACAACGTCACGCAACGTGCCTTTTGGGGATTAGCGCGCCAGTTGATTCAGAATGCCGTGCAGGGCGTGCAAAAGCCTTACGAAAAGCAATTGGAATTCGTGGGTGTTGGTTTCAAGGTGGCTGTGGAAGGGAAAAAGATCATGATGGACCTCGGCTTTTCCCATCGCGTTCCCTTTGAACTCCCAGCAGGCATGGAAGCAAAGGTGGAAAAACAGATCCTGACGCTCTCTGGCATTGATAAGTATACGGTGGGAGAGACAGCGGCTCGCATTCGTTCCATCCGCCCACCTGAACCGTACAAGGGGAAAGGTGTCAAATATGTTGATGAAGTGATCCGTCGTAAGGCGGGTAAGACCGCAAAGACCGCAGGCTAATCTGCACTACGTATGTCTAAGCAAACCAAAGAATCCATGCGCGTCCGACGGCTTCGCCGCGTCCGCGCCAAAGTCCACGGGACCACAGAACGGCCACGATTGGCTGTCCATCGAAGCCTTCGCCACATTTCGGCGCAGGTGATTGATGATGTCACCGGCAAAACAGTGGTCGCGGCAAGCGATCGTGATTTGGCTACAGAGGATCAAAAAGGCAAAAAGCTTGAAATTGCAGAACGTGTGGGTAAGCTGATCGGAGAACGTGCGGTCAAAGCCGGAGCAAAAGCCGTGGTCTTTGATCGTCGTGATAAAAAATACCATGGCCGCGTTCGCGCGGTTGCGGAAGGTGCCCGATCTGCGGGTCTGACGTTCTAACCTTTATGAGCGACGAGAAACAACAACAGCCGGCAGTGCCGGCGCAGGCAGTAGCCCCACAGGCCAAGCCTTCCACAGCACCTGCGGGAAAACCACAGGGTAATTCTGCGGTCACGCAATTCCGCGGCCGTTCTGGCGGCGGAGATCGTGGTCCAGGAGGATTCCGCGGCCGTTCTGGCGGCGGTGGCAATCGTGGAGGCGCAGGACGTCCTGGCCAGCGCGATGGTCGTCGTGGCCCTGGTGGCGAAGTGCCAGCAGAAGCGGATTATGAGGAAAAGAACTTGGAAGTCGCCCGCGTGACGCGCGTGACCAAGGGCGGCAAGCGCATGCGTTTTCGTGTGCTCGCGGTGATTGGCAACCGTAAGGGTCGCGTCGGATTTGGCTTGTCCAAGGGTGTGGATGTGGCGGGCGCTACAGGCAAAGCCACCACGCAAGCGCGTAAATCATTGATTTCCGTGCCGTTGATCCACGAGACGATTCCTCATGCGGTAACAGCAAAGTTTCGCGCGGCAGTTGTCTTGATCAAACCAGCGCCAAAAGGTACGGGTGTAAAGGCCGGTGGAGCGATCCGCTCTGTCTTGGAACTTGCAGGCGTCCCGAATGTGGTTTCAAAAATGTTGGGTTCTTCCAATAAGACCAACAATGTCAAAGCAACATTCCTTGCGCTCAAGCAATTGCGCATGCCGATCAAGGCAGAGGTTGCGAAGACCGAGGAGAAGCCAGAACTCAAGGGTGAATCGCAGAAAGCGTAACCTTTGTCACACGTTACACGATTATGTCTATTGAACTCCATTCATTGAAACCCTCCCAAGGATCACGCGTGAAGAAATTTCGCGTGGGTCGTGGTTTGGGTTCTGGGCGCGGTAAAACCTCTGGACGCGGTACCAAAGGTCAGCGTTCACGTTCTGGCGGCAAAAGCGGCCTCAAAATGAAAGGCTTGAAGCGTATGCTTCTTGGTTTTCCAAAGGTGCGCGGCTTTCAGAGCATGTCCTCAAAACCAGCCAGCGTGCCGCTCGTGAAACTCGAGCAATTTGCCGAAGGGGCAACCATCACGTTGTCTGCTTTGAGAAAAGAGGGACTGGTGCATCGTGCTGACCAGTCTGCTAAGATTGTCGGGAACGGTCCGCTGACAAAAAAGATCACGATCAAGGGCATTGCGGTGAGTGCCGGTGCCAAGGCTGTGATTGAAAAGCTCGGTGGCTCGGTCACGTCTTAATCGCGCCTCTTGTCCGCGTATTGTACGCGAGACGATGCACCATACATGATTATTATGTGGGGTAAACTCAAACTCGCATGGCAGGTGAAAGAGGTGCGAAATGCGCTCCTCTTCGTATTCGCGATGCTCGTGGCTTTCCGCGTTGCCGCGAATATTCCGTTACCCGGCATTGATTTGGTCGCCCTGCGCCGGTTCTTTGAAGCCAACCAAGTCCTTGGCATGTTGAATCTGTTTGCGGGTGGAACCATTCGCAACTTTAGCATTGTCGCCCTTGGCGTTGCGCCGTACATCACTGCCTCCATTATTTTCCAGTTGCTCGGGATGATTGTCCCGCGTATTGAAGAAATCCAGAAAGACGGAGAACAGGGTCAGCGCCGCATCAATCAGTGGACGCGTTTGTTGACCGTGCCGCTGTCCATCATCCAATCGCTCAGCTTGCTCACGCTCATGCAGCGTTCGCAAACACCGATTTTGACGAATACGAGCTTGTGGCACTTGGTGACGATTATCACCACCGTGACAGCAGGAACGGTCTTGCTCATGTGGATTGGTGAGTTGATCTCTGAAAAGAAGGTGGGCAATGGAGTGTCGCTGTTGATTGCCGCAGGCATTCTCGCAGATCTTCCAACCTCGTTGTCCCAGTTCATGTCCACGTACGATTCGTCTCAGTTGTTTACCATCCTTTTGTATGTGGCGGTGGCAATCGTGACGATCGTGGGCGTGGTGTTTATCACAGAGGGTCAGCGCAACATTCCTGTGCAATATGCACGTCAAGCACGTGGCATGAGCGGGAGCGTGACCTCAAGTTTGCCATTACGTATCAATACGGTTGGGGTGATTCCGATCATTTTCGCCATCTCCCTGCTGTTGATTCCTTCGCTTGTGGCACAATTCTTGGTCCGAGCAAAATCTGCTTGGTTGGTACAGGTTGCGCAGTGGGTCATGCAGGTTATGCAGGATATGTGGGTGTATGGCATTCTGTATTTCTTGTTAGTCGTTGGATTCACGTATTTCTACACAGCAGTTGTGTTCCATCCAGAGCGCGTTGCAGAAAACCTCCAGAAACAAGCAGGATTTATCCCAGGGATTCGCCCAGGAAATCCAACGGCAGAATATTTGGAGCGTGTGATCACGCGTATCACGTTGGGCGGCGCCTTGTTTCTTGGCATGATCGCTGTGTTGCCTATCATGGTTCAAGGATTGACGGGCACGCAAACACTGGCACTTGGAGGCACATCGCTGTTGATCGTGGTTTCTGTGGTGATTGAATCTGTGAAGCAGATTGAATCCCAAGTCACGATGCGCGAATACGACGCCTACTAGTCATCAACAATCACAAAAAAGACACGGGAAACCGTGTCTTTTTGGTGGGCTTAGGATCGATGTTCTGGCAAACGATCTGGATGTGGCAGATCCAAGCCAATGGCCTGAGAGAGGTGAATGGCATCTTGATCATCATGCGGCTCAGGAAATCGTGTGGCAATCATTTGGAGGAACCGTTCAGCCTTTTGTCGCTGTGCGCGTACGGCTGTATGTGTCTCTGTCATGTCGCGTAAAAAGCGCACGCGCTCTTCACGCCAGTTTTTTGGGGCGGGTTGTGCCAGGGGAGGCATTTGTTTTTGCAATGTGGCGGCTGTGCGAATGATGGAATGACATTGCGCAACGAGTTTGGCGTAAGCCAGCCGAGGACTGCCAGGAAATCTCTCTTGTTTGGCATCATCATGATAGGCTTGCGCGCGTTCTTCGAGCTCTTGCCACTCTGTGCGGACATGCTCGACATCTTGCATCCAGCTTCGTTGCGCATCTTGTTCCTCCGCGGCCTCAAGAAGGGCTTGGCAAGAAGGGAGTTTGGTTTCTTGGATCGCACGTGCAGCATCTTGCGCGAGAAGATCGGCGAAGTAGGAATTTTCTGCAAAAGCTTGACGCGTCAGCGTAGCAAATTGTGAGAGAAGCTGTTTGTAGCCTTGTGTTTGGTAGGGCGAGGTGTTTTGGCCGCGTATTTTTGTCTCAAAATGTTCAGCGCATTGCTCAGCAATGGATGCGAGGAGTGTGGATCCAGCGACCGAGGGGCCGAGGTAGCCCTGTTTCATGCGTTGTGCAAGAAAGGCCGCACTCTCTGCCCACAGCGGCGGGAGGTTCACGCGTTGGCCATGGAGCGTCTCGCGGAGCGGTCGTTCGTGGAGACGTAGGCGTTCGTCATTGCTGGCATTGATCTCTCCTACGAGCAACGAAGAACGCAAATCTGCCACGCGTACGATGTCAATTTCGACGTTCTTTTTTGCTTGCTCGATGGTGCCAATGGATGGATGAAGGAGACGTGCTTCAGCCATACGCGAAAGCGTTTCTGGTTTAGGTAAAAGACCAGAGGCATCCAAAATCGCGGGTAGACGTTCACGGATAAACGTTTCTTGTCCTTGCTCTGTACGGCATTGCTCTTTGAGCTGTTGCCCCTGAAAGCGTCCGTAGTTCATGACAGCCGCAAGAGGGTCTGTGGGGGATGCGGTGCGCAACAGATGGATCAAACGACGTTCTGCGTCAGCCGTGCGTTTACGTAATACGGGAATTTGCTCTGCGCGTTCGTTTGCTTCGTCGAGTTGTTTGGTGGCTGTGTCATGCGCCGTACGTGCAACCTCCCATTGGTTTAGCATGTCTGCGCGAGGTCGATTTGGATCTGCTTCCATGGCTTGCTCAAGTGTCTGCAGTCGATGGGTTGTGGCTTGCATGGTTCGCAGAGCCTGCATCTGTGCTTGCGCGAGCGTTCGCACCTGTTCGCGCAGGTGATCAACCTGATCTAGGACAACAAAAGGCGCTTCTGGCGCGGTAGTCAGCTCGGTCGCAAGCGTACGCGACCGCTCGCGTATGTCTGCAGAACGTTCTGTTTGCTTGCGATTTTGCTCTATGGCCAGAATTTGTTTCTGCGCCTCTTCAATACGAGCATAGGCAGAGGCTTCTGCAGTTTGGACGCGTTGACGCTCTTCGAGTAACCGCGCCAGCTCATGTTCGGTTTTTGCGATCTCTTGGATACGCGTGGTGAGGTCATGATGGAGTCGCAGTCCTTGGGCAATCGTCTGCTGTTGATGTTGCAGTTGGCGAATGTTTTGAAGCAAAGGGTAACGCGCAAGCCAGGCAGGATCCTGTGCGGCTTGTAAAACACTATCTGTGGAATAGGTATAACGCGGATCCATGCTCTGCCATTGCTTTGCAATGTGTGTTGTCCACTCCAATAGTGATGCCGCGATCGTGGAGGCCTGTGTTTCGAGTGTGCGCAGGGGTTGCTGTTCTGCAAAGGCTGTATACGCCGCTTGTTCTACAGTTCGTTGGTCATGCCAGAAGCGCCAGGCTTGTTCTGGGGACACGGCTTGCACTTGTGCAACCATGGCCGAAAGGCGTGCTTCAACGTTATTGTGCTCTTCTTGATAGCGTCGAGCTTCTTGTTGATGGGCACGAAGCTCTCTGCGGACTTGCTGAAGAGTGGTGTCCGTCAAAGGAACGCCAAGCGGAGCATGAAGAGGAGAAGGTGCTTGTTCCAGGGGATTGGCCATAAAATATCAATGGGGTTGCCCTGTTAGTATAGAGCAGTTTTTGCTTTACGTCATCTTCGTGTTTTGCATCGCTCGTTTTCTTTTTGTTCGCTTGTTCGTAGGAGTATTCCGTGGCAAACTAGTAGTATCATTATGCACGAGCATACGGCTCGTTCCGCGTTCTTCCGAAAAACCATAGGGTTTCTTTTGATGTACGCTACAGCAGGTGCGCTCTCGGTGTGGGCCGCGGCGCGATGGAATCCTGTTTCATCGGTCGCACCCATGGAAATTGGGGTCTGGGGAGCCATCTTGTTCGCCTGTGTGACGATTGGGCTGTTCTTTCTTGTCTTTCAGCACAGGCATTCCGCAAAGGCCATGGCTATCAGCTTTGCGCTCGCTACGTTTTTTGGAGTATTATTTTTCTTGATCTCTTTCGTCAATCCTTTCTGGGCTCTCGCAGGTACGCTTGTGGTGACAGGGACAGCGTTTGCTTTTCCGCGGGTGATTGTTCATGATGTGCAGGCTGTACTGACCTCTGCGGGAATGGCGCTGTATCTTGCTTCTTTATTTGGCCCATTGGGGTTGTTGGTTTTGCTGGCGTGCTTGTCTGTGTATGACGTGCTTGTGGTGCGCCCGGCCGGAGCCCTGCCATCCATGGTGCGGTCGCTCTTGCGCGAAAGCGTGGTTCCTGGAATCATGGTGCCTCCTACATGGCACGGCTACACACGTCCCGTGAAAGAGGTGTTGCGTGGGAAAGCGGGTATGCTGGGCTATGGGGATCTGATTCTCCCTCTGGCACTTGCAGGACGTGTAGCGTTTGTTCATCCATGGGCCGCCTGTCTTGTGCTTGTGGGAGCTATGGGAGGGTTGAGTGTCATCATGCGACACGCAAAAGAACGACCGCAACCTGCACTTCCACCGCTTGCGTTGGGTGCAGGCATCCCTTTTATCCTTATCTGGATTTTCCTTGGCCTATGAGTCGCAAACGACTCCGTGCAGTCTTATTTGGTCCACAGGGTTGCGGCAAAGGAACCCAGGGGCAACTCCTCTCTGAGCGTTTTGACGTTCCTTTGATTGGTGCGGGGGATCTCATGCGACAAGAAATGGCAGAGCAGACCTCCTTGGGAAGGCTTATCAAGGAATATGTGGATCAGGGGATGCTTGCTCCAGATGAATTGGTCAATGCGATCATTCAAAAGCAAATGAAGGCCATTGATCTTGAACGTGGCTTTATTCTGGACGGGTATCCGCGTAATGTAGAGCAGGCCGCATCATTGGATCGCTTTGCGAAGATTGGTCTTGCCATTCAGATCAAGATTTCTGATGCAGAGGCGCTTCGTCGATTGCTGGGGCGTCGTCAGTGCCAGGAGTGTCGTTCCATTTTTCATGTAGATCAGTTGGTCTCTGCGGCAAAAGCTTGTGCATTGTGTGGAGGTAAATTGATCAAGCGTGGAGATGATGAGGAGCAGACGATCATGAGTCGCTTAGCCGTGTATCATTTTATGACAGAGCCTATGACCACGTATTATCGCCAGCGGGGCGTATTGCTCTGTGTGAATGGAGAACAATCTATTGCAGAACTATTTCATGAACTTGTGAAAAAAATTATTAAGCTTGGTTTTGTCATTTCTTAGTAGCTATGTCTCTGATTAAGACAACGGAAGAGATTGAAAAGCTTCGACAAGGCGGAGCTATCTTGTCGCATACGCTCCGCAAGGTGCGGGAAATGTGCGTACCAGGCGTTACCTCAGAACAGCTTGATGCTCTTGCACGTAAACAATTGGCGGAAGCGGGTGCGACCCCCTCGTTTTTGGGCTATCAGATTTCGAAGCACGATCCAAAATATCCTGGAGCCTTATGCGTGTCTGTGAACGATGAAGTTGTGCATGGATTGCCTGTACCCGCACGTTTGATTAAGGAAGGGGATGTGGTGGGATTGGATATTGGCGCTTGGTATGAAGGGTTGTGCACGGATATGGCGACGACCGTGATCGCAGGAAAGCCTCGCCATGCGCGTGAAGAGGCACTTGTGATGGATACGCGCGAGGCACTCGTGCGTGCGATCTCTGTGGTGCGTGATGGGGCATTGGTTGGGGATATTGGTGCAGCTGTAGAGGACTATTTGACACCAAAGCGCTACGGCATTGTGCGTGATCTTGTGGGACATGGTGTGGGGCATGCAGTACACGAAGATCCTTCGATTCCAAACTTTCGTGATCCGCGCACAGCAGGCTTTGTCTTGCGAACGGGTATGGTGATCGCGATCGAGCCTATGGTTGCCTTAGGATCTTGGCATGTGTATCAAAAACGAGATGGTTGGACCATTGCGACCGAAGACCGGAGCCCGGTTGCGCACTTTGAATTGACGATTGCTGTGACAGAAACTGGCTACGAACTCCTGACGCCGTGGCCTGATGAGCCGCTTGATTCTTGATGGCATTCTCATGGGATATTCTGCTCTTTTTCGTGTTGCATTCGTTTTGGTCGCGTTCCTTATGACCGGAGCGGGATGCTTTGTGTCGCCGATTTCTGTTGCGCGCGTGCAAGAAGCTGTTGAAAAAGTAGTGCAAACACCTGTGCGACAAGAGGAACCGTTGTTATGGAGAGACGTTGGGCAGGGGATTGGCCGTTTGGAGCTGACCGTCTCTACGTCGACAGCCGCACGTATGGTGTTGTATCGTTTTCCTCAAGAAGGGTTTTCTTGGCGATTTGCGCATGCGACGAGCAGTCAGCGCGTGAGTGCTTGGGCTGACCAGTCACCGCGTGCAGTGCTTGTAGCGAACGGCGTCTATTTTCATCCGGATAATGCGCCTTCTGGTATGCTGTTGAGTCGTGGAAAGCGCGTAGGTCTGCGGCAGTTTGATTTAGATCGTACGAGCGCCATGGTATTAGCTCCAGGAAAGCCGCGTATTATTGATACAAAAACAGAATCATTGGATATCGCATCTTTGACAGAGGCCGCGCAGTCGTACCCTCTTCTTGTAGAACAGGGGCAAGCACGCGTGCAAGAAGAGAGCGGGAAGTATGCGCGTCGCACGTTTTTTGGCACGGATACCATAGGTAATGTCTATCTTGGTGTTGTACCAGATGAGCCGGTGAGTTTGTTTGAGCTGTCGCAAATGCTCTTGAAAACACAAGTGGATTGGATGCGTGTTATTAATCTAGACGGCGGTCCCTCTACGGGCGTGGTATTGCGCACCTCTGTATTTGATGAGGCGATTGATAGTTATACAGGAGTGCCAAATGTGATTCTCGTTGAGAAGAAATAAAAAACTCCTCCGCATGTCGGAGGAGTTTTTAATTATGGCGTGAGAGGGATGACGGATTCTGTAGAGGTTTGCGATGATGCTGGGAGAGGTTTTGCGTTGAGGATCTTATTGAGCTCTTCAAAGTCGATGAAGATGCTTGGTCGCTCTATGAGCGGTCCGCCGTCCTCGAGCAGGGAGATGCCTCCATTGAAGCGGAACGTTTTTATACCAGTTGTGCGGCAGGCAGGGAAGCGCTGTTTGAGAGGATCCCATGCAGGGCAGGTCTGTGTGGGTTGCGTGTAGACGATGCCAACCTCAACGCGCTGAAGTCTGTTCGTGAGAGGATCAATGACAGCCACGAAGCGCGGCATATTCCAGTACTTGAGCGTACGTTGATAGTCTTGCTGTGCACGCTTGATGCTCTCTGCGCGAAGGCGATTATTTTCTGCGCGTGAATAATAGGAATAATCAGGGCGCGTGCGAATCGCCTTGAGGGTTTTTTGGTGCTCAGCAGATAAAAATGTGGGGTTGAGCCGCGCACTGACACGCCAGATCATTTTTCCAGATGCATCGCGTGCACGACTGATGCCGGTTGCGCGGAGCACAGGAAGCTTTTTATACGTTTTTGCTTCAAGTGCGCTGAGCAGTGGCTCTGCAGGGGTTCCTGCGGTAAAACGTTCTGGATTGAACAGGGTGCTTGCGGAGCTCGTGGTGGTATCAAAGCGAATCCACCAGCCAATCCACTTGGCAAGTTCCGGATCACTTTTTATAAGCCAGGCATACGCATCCTCGCCCACGTATTCTACTCTGCCAAACGATTCTTTTTCGAGTACTTTCCATTGTATGGCGCCGAGTGCGTCGAGATTGGGTTTAAGGCGTTTGACTTCTAAGCGGCCTTCGCTGGTCTTTTGTGCGGAAAGAGGGGAGCGGAACGAACCGATAAAGGAGTAGGATTCATCTTTGATAAGCGTTTTTGAGGTGTATACGCGCTCTGTATAGTTGAGCGTCCCATTGAGGTGCACGGTATTCGCTGTCTTTGTTGTGACAATAGCTTTATCGAGTAGTTGCTGTGGCGTGGCCGCAAAGACGGTCACGGGGAGTGCAAGGGACGTAAGAATGGTGGTATAGAGAAGGCGTTTCATAGGTTGCAATAAAGTATGACGCGGAGGCAGGATGTCGTCAAAGCGTTTGCCAAGCCCGAGCGCTTCGGATACGGTAGTTTTCTATGGGAATCCAGGTCGAATACAATCCTGATCTTGCTCTGCGCAATCGCTCGGAATATCTGCGCGGCAATCGTCGCGAAGAAGAATGTATTCCAGATCCGCTGGAGGAGGGGAGGGTGTATCCCTTTCTTAAACATGGACAGCGGAACTATTGGTTGCAGGGGGAAATGCCATTGTTGGAAACGCAGGGGAATGGAGTGCTTTCGCGACCAAAGGCGAGCATTATCCTCCTGGAGGCAACGCATGTGCTTGAAGAGCAGGAGGTAATGACGCGGGGGAAATACAAAGTCGTCCGCGTGTTTACGGACGACCAGGTTTATTTCGAGGGATTTGCTAAGCGCGATGTACCCGCAGAAGTCGTACAAGACACATCAGCCTTGCAAGCGACCGCGTAACGCAAGAAAGAGTGGGATTTCCTCTCGCGCAATATTTTCGGCTTTTGCCCGTGGGCCAGAATCACTGGTTTTATTGGAGGGCCACTCTTCCATATCATCAATCATAAATCCCGCATCTGCCAGTGCACGTACATAGGTTTCCAATGGCCGGTGATAGGAATATGTTTTGATGCGTGGTGCAGACCCAGGATGCATCTCAATGGGCATTTCGTAGGCATTGAGGTAGCGATCCACGCGGCGATATTGGAGTTTGCGTTCTTCATCCCATCCCCAGCCGCTTTGGCGCGGTTGTCGAAAACAGGGATGGTTCAGCACGAGCACAAGGGGTGCCTCGGGTTTGAGCACAGCGGCGGCATTTTGAAACACGGCGGAAATCTCATCGATATTTTGTAGGGCAAGGAGGCAGGTTGCTCCATCAAACGTGTTTGGTGCAAAGAGACGCGCAAAATCGCGTGCGTCACTTACGCCAAACGTGCATGTTTTGGATGGAGTGCGTTTTGCCGCGGCAATGAGAGACGGGGCCGCATCAATGCCCGTGACATGCACGGAATAGTGGCGGGCAAGTTCTTGGGCAAACGCCCCTTGTCCGCACGCAATGTCCAGGATGTGTGATCGGGGTTTTGGATCGAGAAGACGTGCGGCACCAGGAAAAACAATATCGCGTTGAAACGCGCCACCTCCTGCGCCCATATAGTCTCCGTACCATCCCGCTACCCGTTCCCAGCTCGTTTTTGGCCCCATAGAAGGGCGTGTACCTCGAGGCATATCCTCTCAATGCTAGCAGGGATCGGGGCGGTTGTCATGGCGTATGCTATAATGCTTATTGTTCATTTTGTTCTTCAATGTATGTTTGCCATCATCACACGCATTCTCCTTGGTATGGGTATCGCTGGGCTTGGATTTATTATGGTATTGCGTACGCGGTGGTTTATTGATTTTTTTGGCTATTTCGATTACATGGACCAGAAGCTTGGGCCTGGAGGCACAAATCTTTTTTACAAGCTGTTAGGCACTCTGGTGTGTTTTATTGGGTTTATGGTTTCCACAAATCTCTGGGATGCGTTTGTTGCTTCCATGCTTGGTTCTGTTGTGCCTAAGCGTTAGTTCATTGTTATGCCGCATAGCGGAACAGAACTTATCAACCCTTTCAAGGTGCTTGAACGCGCAGGGATTTGTGCGGGTTGGCATGTGGCGGATTTAGGGTGTGGAGCATTAGGACATTTTGTTTTTCCTGCGGCGCAGTTTGTGGGGAATGATGGAAAGGTTTATGCCGTAGACATTCAAAAGGTGGCACTCCATGCCATTGAGCGCAAAGCGAAACATGAAGGGATCTTCACCATCCAACCCGTGTGGTCTGATATTGAGGTGGTGAATGCGGCGCGTATTCCTTCGGAATCCATTGATTTGATTATTGTGGCGAATAACTTTTACCTTTGTCAAAATCGGGCAGGTCTTGTACAAGAAGTCACGCGACTCACAAAACCCGGTGGACGTATTTTGGTGATTGAGTGGAAAAAAGATCAGGTGCTTCTTGGGCCGCCAGAGCATCGTCGCATTCAACCAGAAGAGGTGAAGACGTATTTTATAGATCCGCCCATGATGCTGATCGATGAGTTTTCTGCAGGGGAGTATCATTACGCGCTTTTGTATCAAAAAGGCACGGCGCACGAGCCCTCTGGAGAGCCTGCGGAACAGGCGCCGTTTATTCATGTGCCTACCTGGGAGGCTTGACGAGATCATTTACAACAGGCTGTTTATTTCTTAGCGTGTCCTCGCTATGTTCTCTCTTTTGAAACCGCTCATCACGTTATCGTTCTGGTTCCAGCTCACGGGTGTGCCATTTACTCGCACAGCAAACATCATGATTTTGGTACTCATGGGAGTGCTCACGGTTGGTGGCGCGGGTTTTTGGTATTACTTGCATACAAAGGGTTCGCGATTTGATCGTGAGCGTCGTCGCGTGCTTTGGGCATTGTCGCATCTCTGTCTTTGGTCGGGCTTGTCCGGTTTTGCCTTGTACGCCATGGTGTGGCAGAGAATCCCTCTGCTGAGCATGCGCGTGTGGTGGCTTGTCCTTTTGGCGGTGTTTGTGGGAGTGATCGCTTGGTTGGCAAAACGATGGTTCAAGATAATTCCCTTGCTCGATAAAGAACTCGCAGAACGTCAGCGCTACGAAAAATGGTTGCCAAAGCCCAAGAAAAAGTAGGGTATGCTGGATAGGCGACAGATTCTCGGAGGCCGTGGCGAACAGTGCGCCGCGGCCTTTTTGTGTACAAAAGGGTTTGAACTCGTTGCGTCTAATTGGCGCTGTCCCATGGGGGAAATCGATTTGATCGTACGGAAAGGCGAGGAAGTGCGGTTTATTGAGGTGAAAACACGATATTCCACAACATTCGGCTATCCGGAAGAGGCGATCACGAAGACGAAACTACGCCATATGGCGCGTGCCATTGAAATGTGGCTTCGTACGCAAAAACGCGAACCAAAGCGCTATCAAGCGGATGCGATCGCGATCCTTGTCTTACCAGGTCAGTCGCCGGATATTCGCTGGATTGAGGGAATTTTGTAGGAGAAATGGCTTGAAAAATGTTTTTTTGCTAAAATAGGCGCTGTCTGGCATAGAAGCAGGAGGCCTATCGGTTGACAAAATGCCCATTTTATGATATAAAACCTCTTCGCTGACCGCGAATATGACGATCGTGATGATCGGACAAAAGGGCTTACCAGCCCGGTCAGGAGGGATTGAGCGCCATGTCCAAGACTTGGCGGAAGGTTTGGTTGCGCGTGGTCATAGGGTGATTGTTTTTGCACGCCAGTGGTACGTGGGTGATCGTGAAGCACCTAAGGGGATAGAGCAGGTTTTTTCTCGTGGGATTCATACAAAACACCTGGATGCGGTTACGTACAGCCTGACCGCCCTCTGGTCTGCACGGCGCTTACACCCGGATATCGTGCATATTCATGGAGTAGGTATTGGATTGCTGACGCCGCTCGCTCGTCTCTTGTTTTGGCGCGCAAAAATTGTTGTGACGTTCCATTGCCTGGATCGTGTGTTTAGTAAGTGGGGGTGGTTTGCACGGCTCGCCTTTCGTATAGGTGAGGTGTGCTCTGTCTTTTTCGCGCACCAGACTATTACGGTCTCTCAAGAATTATTGCGCTACTGTTTGCAGACATACGGATGTCGTACCACGTATATTTCCCATGCCTTTCAAGCATCGCCCATGAAAGAAAATCCCGCTACTGTTGAGCGTTTAGGATTGGTACCGGGCGCTTATCTTTTGTTTGTAGGGCGCTTGTTAAAGCATAAGGGTGCGCATTTATTGATCGAAGCGTATCGTCGCGCCAAAATTCGTCGTCCGGATTTATTTGAAAACGTTTCTCTTGCCATCGTAGGTGCGGGAGCCTGGACAGACGCTTATACGAAGGAGCTGACAGCACAGTCTGCAACCGTACCAGGCGTACACATGCTCGGTGAAGTGTGTGGTGGGGATGTGGCTCAATTACGTGCGCAGTGTCTAGTCAATGTTTTTCCGACTTGGGAAGAGGGTTTGTCCGTTGCTGTCTTAGAAGCCGCCGTGTCTGGCAGGCCCGTTGTTGCATCAGACATTGCTCCAAATCGAGAAGCGCTTGGTGGATATGCCATGGATGTAAAAACCAAGGATATTGAAGATTTGTGTCGTGGTTTATGCGCCGTGCTTTCGTTATCAGATCAGGCACGAACAGAGCTAGCAGAGCAGGCGCGTGCGTTTGTTTTGCGCCAATTTGACGCTCGTCGGAATACGGATGAGGTTGCGCGGCTGTATCAGGAGCTCGTAGTGAGCAATGTGCCGGCCCCTGTGGTAGAGCCGGCGGTCTAAGCCACAAGACGGGGATTTTGTTGATTGGTCGCCTGAGAGAGATTCGTGGTATTGCTTGGTTTTTGTTATGTTTTAGCCAAAAATACCGTATAGATCACTCCTGCAATTCCCAAAAGCCTGGTATGGGGTTGCAAAAACCCGTGTTTTTGGGTAGGATACTCCATACGAAATTGGCGTAGGAAAGCCAAAAATCCGCCTTTCGTGATGGGAGGACGACCCTCGTCATGTCATCACTCATTGATCAATACCTCTTGTTTCGACTTCGGACCAAACGGGATCCAGAAGCATTTGCGAAACTCTACGACCGTTATGTGGTCGCGATTTATCGATTCGTCTTTTTAAAGGTCTCCTCTCGCGAAAAAGCGGAGGATCTCACGTCAGATACCTTTTTAAAAACCTGGGAATATCTTCAAAAAGATGTAGAAATAAAGAATATTCGCGCACTGTTCTATCAGGTGGCGCGACGCACGGTGATTGACCATTATCGCCATGATAGTATTCAGCGCACCTCAGAAGAGGTTGTAACATTTAGCGAGGCTCATACGTCTTCTGATAATGAACGAGTTTTTTCGGACCAGGCTCGTGAACGGCAGAAGATCGAAGCCAGTGCAGAAGCCTCCTTACTCCTTGATCGCCTGAGTGGGCTCAAAGAGGACTTTCAGGACGTGCTCATGCTTCGCTTGGTCAACGGCCTTTCCTTTTCGGACATTGCCGTGGTTCTCGAAAAAACTCCAGGCAATGTGCGCGTGATCTATCATCGCGCCATGAAGGCTTTAGAAGAAACAAATCCCTAATTATGTACGCGCACTCCATCGTGCGGACGCTGAAACAGCTCCGTGACGAAAAACGCGGGATCCATCCAGATCCGGCGTGGATGTTGCGTGTGCGTGCGCAAGTGCAAGGACAAGTGCAGGCCTCTTGTGCTCAAGGCACGCAGGCAAAGGTCTCTTTTGTTGTACAGGCGTGGCAGGCCGTGTGCGCGTTGTTTCCCACGAGCGTTATTGCGGCAATTCGTGGTCCAGCGTTTGCGGTTGCATCGCTTATTTTTGTTGTGCTCGGCGGTTCTATCATGAGTGTGTCAGCCGCTGAGAAATCTTTGCCTGGTGATGTGCTTTTTTCCGTGAAGCTCGCCACAGAGCAAACGCGCATCATGCTCGCAAAAACGCAGGGGCAAAAATTAAAACTCAAAACCGAATTTGTGGGGCGTCGTGTACAAGAAGTACGGGACCTCGTTGCCTCGCCTTCACCTGATCAAGGCCATCGTATTAAGGCGGCCGCAGAATTGCTGAAGCGTGATTTGGATACCGTAAAAACGCAGTTGCATGAGGCAGATGGTCAGGTCTCTGCAGGGGAGATTGCTTCTGCGGCAAAGACCATTGATGAGCAAAGCACAGCCGTGGTGCTTGTGTTGAAGGATGCGCGCGATGGTATGTCTGCTGAAACAAAGACGACGATGACCGAAGCGGAAGTTGCGGCAGTCACCACAGGAGTGAAGGCAGTGCAGATCTTGATTGATGCGCACGATCGGCCAGAGGTGAAGGATGTGATGAGTGATGAGGAGCTACTGCAAGTGATATCCAATCGCGTGCAGGGCATGGAGGCTGGTATTGCGGACGCGGTGAAGATCGTTGCTTCTTCTACGCCAGAGGCGCTCAGCCTGTCAGCAACAAGCACTGCGGCACTGACGGGTTCTACATCAACCACTCAAGAGCAGATCCAGGATGCGCAGACATCTATCGCAGAAACAAAGGTCATGATTCAAGAAAGCAATTTGGGGGAGTTGAAAGATAAACTGGGAGAGGTGGCAAAAGTCGTGGCCAATGTAGAGAAAACGGTTGGAGCGCTTCCCGCAACCTCCTCTTCGACAGACGATGGCGTCTCCACAGATGGGGACGGAACGGGTTCCACGTCTTCCACCACATCAACCTTTACAACCAGTACAGTGCCACCAAAATAATCCGCACGGTTGTTCCCCGTGCAACAGGGCGCCTGTTTCGTGACGGTCGTCCTGCAGGATGGGGAACGGAAACAATTCGTTTTTCTGCCTGTCTCGTGTTCGAACCTCTTTGACTAGGGCTCTAAAGGTCGAATTCTCTGGTGTGAACCAGAGAAAGCCCAGGTCTTTACTCATTCTCACATCGTAATTATTTGGCCCTTGCGCATAGAGCCAGTAGCAAGGGCGACATTCATGGCTCATCTATGGGTAACGTCACAAAGAAAGTCTTTTCTACGTTTGTTACCTTGACCACAGTCTTGTCGACTGTTGGCGTTGGCACGTTGGTAGCCCCAGGGGTTGCCTCCGCAGCAACGTTGGCTGGCGGTGACTTGATCAAGGCTTCCGGTCCGGCAGTGTATTACTACGCTGGTAACGGAAAGCGCTACGTGTTCCCGAACGAAAAGACGTACTTCTCTTGGTTTGCTGATTTCTCGACCGTGAAGACCATCACGGATGCAGAACTCGCCGCAATCATGATTGGAGGTAACGTCACAATCCGCCCGGGCACCAAGCTCGTAAAGATTACAACCGATCCGAAAGTGTATGCCGTCACCGCTGGTGGTGTGTTGCACTGGGTCGAGTCAGAAGCAATTGCCATCGCACTTTATGGTGCGAACTGGGCACAGCGCGTGGTTGATGTACCAGACGGGTTCTTCGTGAACTACACGGTTGGTTCATCCCTCGCTTCCGCGGTTCACCCGGATGGTTCGCTTATTGCGTACGCCGGTTCCACGGATCGTTATGTCGTGATGAGTGGCACAAAGCGGAAGGTCACAGATGCAGGTTTTTCTGCGAACTTCTTCCAGGTTGCCAACATCCTCCCAACAACCATCAGCTATCCAAACGGCACGGACGTCACTGCGCGTGAAACCGCATTGGCCGACATCGTTACGGGTACAGGTGGCGTTGGTACGCCGGTCACAGGCGGCACGGTCGGTGTTTCCTTGGCTTCTGACACGCCAGCCGGCGCGACAGTTGCAAAGAATGCCAACAGCGTCTCCATGGCCAAATTCAACCTCACGGCCGGTTCCGGTACCGTGTTGGTTACGGGCGTGAAAATCCATCGCGTTGGTATTGGTGCCGTTGGTGATTTCTCCAACGTCTACTTGTATGACGGCAATGGAACACGCTTGAGCACAGGCCGCTCGATCAATTCCACGACCAATGTCACGGAATTCAACGGCTTGAATCTCACGATCGCCGCGGGTGCTTCCACAGCCCTCGTTGTGGTCGGTGATTTCAACTCACCAGCCGCCACTGGCGGTCAGCACGCCTTTGAAATCGCAGACGCGGCTTCTGTCGTGGTCTCCGGTTCTGGCACGGTCTCGGGTTCTTTCCCGGTTCGCGCCAACGTGTTCACCGTTGGAACAGCCACAGCCGCCACGGTTACGGCCACGATTGGGACAACCCCATCCAACCCGACCATTGGCGCGGCTGATGCCGAAGTGTCCAACTTCAAGCTCGCAGGAACCACGAACGACGTGGAAATCCGCCGCGTGACGTTGTACCAGGCAGGTGATATCAACAATTCTGACCTCACAGATCTTAAGCTCTACCAGGGTTCCACGCTCGTTGCGTCCACCCCAGCGCTTACGGCTGATGGTCACATTGTCTTCAACTTCACCAACCCATACTTGCTCGCCACAGGCCAGACCAAGACCTTCTCCATGAAAGCGAAGGTTGGAGGTCGCGCCGGTCGCACGATCAAGACCTACATCGAATACTCAACAGACGTTTATGCTGTTGATAAGATGTACAACACGGGTGCCGCTGTAGACATCACCGCTTTTGACGGTGGTACAAGCCAGTTCATCACTGTGACAACGCAAGGCGGCCAGCTCACCGTGAGCTTCAATGGCCCAGCCACAGCGAACGTCTCTCGTGGTCAACAGGACGTCGTCCTCTACAAATTTGCCATGTCCGCGTCGGACAACCAGCTTGAAATCCGCAACATGCGCTTCAAGATCTCGTCCTCCAACGGTGGTAAAATGTATGATGGCACCTCCATCTACTACCTCTCAGATATCAAGGTGAAGGATCTCGACACGGGTGAAACCGTTGCCGGCCCACAAACTTTGACCTTCTCAGACACGTCCTACACAACGGGTACGGCTGTTATTGCCAACTCGTTCTATGTGGACGCAGGTAAGACACGCAATCTCGCCATCACCGCAGACACGTACAACACAGACTCGACGAACTTCATCGACAAGTTGTACAAAGTCACGTTGGGCGATGTCACGAACAATTACATTTTCTCCTCCACGGATGTCCGCGTTGTGAGCACGGGTGAGTTCTTGGATACAACCACAAAGGTTGTGCCAAACACCCCAATTGCTGGCAATGAGATGACTGTGGTCGCGTCCAGCTTGACGGTCGGTCTCGCTTCTTCTCCTTCCTCCGGCTCTGCTGTGAAGAACCAGAAGTCCGTTGCCGCTGTCGGCTTCTCTTTCCAGGCCGGTACACAGAGCGACGTCAAAGTGACAGCCGTGAAGTTGACAGGCACAGGAAGAACAGGCGCGGGTGGTGCATACGCAGTGGGCAACCTCGCTTTGTTGGCGAGCGCTTGTAAGCTGTATGAAGGCACAACTCAGCTTGGGACATCCCAGAACCCAGATACATCTGCGGGAACCATGACGTTCTCCAGCTTGAACTGGAACATCCCGAAGGGCACCACGAAGAACCTCGTCGCACAGTGCGATGTGACCTCCAACGTGACCTCCACTTCTGATGCGTTCGCTCTTGGTATCTTGACCGATGCCACAGACGTGACCGCAGAAGATGCAGACAACAATGCCGTGACGGCCACTGTTTCCGCGGCCGCGAATGCCAATGCCGGCGCATCGCCGACCGTTGTCCAATCGCTCCGCCAGACAGGTACGCTCACGGTTGCCGCTGATCAGCATCAGTCCGCCACGATCTTGGTCCCGACAGCCGGAGAAACCTGGTATCGTGTTGCGAAGTTTAAGGCCACCGCACAGTACGAAGGCATGACGATCGATAAGGTCGCTGTGACTTCTACGGGCGATGCCGCCAACTTCACGCAGGTTGGTATCATGCAGAACAACACGCTCCTTGGTTGGAACGTGCTCCCATCTGGCAATGGTACAACAGCTGACATTGATTTGACCGGTAACGTCATCACAGTGCCGAAGGACGGTAGCGTCACCTATGACCTCGTTGCCCGCTTGGCCACGATCACCGCTTCCTCTTCTGTGAGTGGCGCGACCACAGGTGTGGCTCGCTCCGGTGCCTCTATCGCCCTCGGCCTTGCCGCTGGGTTGCAGACAGGTGCTTGGAACGCGAACTACGCTTCCAGCTTCAACATCCATGCATTGGGCGCGGCCTCGAGTGACCTCGTGTACGCCTCGGGTTCCAACACGTCGGGTAACACCTTCGTGACCCGCAAGGCCAAACCAGTCATCACACGTCAGGCCTTGACCAGCACCACTCTCGCGAGCGGTACGGACATGGACTTGATCAAGTTCCAACTCAGCTCTTCCGACCAGGTCAATTCCTTGGCCGTGAAGAAGATGACCTTCACCTATTCGAAGGCCGCGACAACAACAGCAACACAGAGTGGCTTCACGTTGTCCACGTTCCGCCTCCGCCGTGGCTCTACAGAGCTCACGCCAGGTGCGAGCACGTACAACATCTACGGCTCAGCCAATGCGAACGGTGAAGGTGCCGCAAACGACACCCTCTCTGGCTCCGCAACGATCTTGGCCGCTTCCACCACTGGTTACATCGTTGTTGAATTCGTTAACGAAGAAGTCATTTCCGGCTCTGGCAATGTCTACACGATCCATGCAACGATCGGTGGCTCCCCAGTCTCTGGTGACAACTTCAACACAGCGTTTACCGCTGATGCGACAACCGTCGTGACAGGCTACCTCGATGAGAAGAACAACAGCGATGTTGTGAAGAACCTCGACATAGCCACCACCCCGGATGGTACAGGTGAAACAGCCGCGTACTTCCTCTGGTCTGACCAGTCTGAAGTCCCGCACGCTTACGCCACAGGTACCAGCTCTTCCTTCGATTGGACGCGAGGCACCTACGTTGAGGACCTCTCCTTCCAGTCCACGTTGAGCCGCTAGTTCCCTTGTCCTGAATCAGCTTGCTGATTCTCGCAAGAACGCCAACCCCCTCCGACGAACGTCGGAGGGGGTTTGGTATTTAGATGGCTGTGTGCTACGCTTTTCGCACTTATGATGACACGCCAACAATTGCAGTCGATCCTTAAGTGGGTCGTTTACGCAGGAATTTACGGTGGTCTACTCATGCCGCTCGTTTTTATTCCGGTGGTGATATTCCCGTTTGTTTTTTCAAAACTCATTGTGTTTCAGGTGATCGTCGGACTGACGTTCCCTGCGTTTTGCGTTCTTGCCTGGCTTGATCGTCAGTATCGTCCGCGCTTTCATTGGCTCACAGCCGCCATTGCCGCGTATTTTCTGGCGCTCGCACTTTCTGTTGTGTTTGCGGTAGATCCCTTTCGTGCGTGGTGGGGGAATCAGGAGCGCATGAATGGACTGTTTACGCTTTTGCATTTTTTCGCCTGGCTTGTCATGGCAAGCTCTGTGTTGAAAACATGGACGCAATGGCGAAGACTGTTGAATTATCAGGCAGTGCTTTCGGCTTTCATGGCAGTGGTGGCTCTTTTGCAAAAGGTGTATCCAAATCTCCTCCTGTTCCCCGCAGGACCTCGTGTGGGCGGTTTGCTCGACAATCCGATTTACATGGCCGCGTATCAGATTTTCAATCTGTTCTTTTTGGCCATGCTCTTTTTGAAGACCTCTTCAAAAAAGGCACGCATCTTTTATGCCGCAATCGCCTTGATCGATATTTTTGCCTTTTTTGCGGCTCAGTCACGCGGCGCACTTCTTGGTTTGGGCGCAGGCGTACTGTTTTTCGCGGCGTATTACGGATTCTTCTCTAAGAGCAAAAAAGCACGCATGGCTGTTGTGACGGCTATGGTGGTCTTGTTTGGAACCTATGGCGTGTTAGTCGCAAATCGCAATACGGCTTTTGTTCAGTCCTTGCCCATGATCCCGCGCGTGCTGTCTTTTGACTTAGGCGCAGGTACAGACACGCGTCTGATCGCATGGAAAATTGGTTGGGAGGGATTTCTGGAGCGGCCGATTACCGGGTGGGGATTGGATAACTTTCACATCCTTTTCAACGCGAAGTATAACCCACATTCTCTACGTTACGGCTCGTACGAAACCTGGTTTGATCGAGCGCACAATACGGTCGTGGATGTGATTGCCATGACAGGTATTCTTGGATTCATCACGTTTTTCGGGATTTTCGGCGCGCTCTTCTTCACGGTTTGGCGTGCCTTCCGTAAGGGTTGGATTGATCTGCCGATTGCCGCGGTCCTGACCTCTTTGCCGGTCGCGTATTTTGTGCAGAACCTCTTTGTGTTTGACCATCCCGCAGGGTTCTCCATGAGTTATCTCATGTATGCGCTCATTATCGCGGCCACACGTGGTGATTTTATTGGCGCTCCTTCCACGACAGCCGCAGGAGCTCCAGAAGAAAAGAAATCTGTATCTGTGGCTCTATGGACATTCGCTGTGCTGGAACTCGTTGTTTTAGCGCTTGTCTGGCGTACTTCTATTATTCCATTTCACGCATCGCGTTTAGCTATTCAGGCAAATCAACGGCTGACCAATGAGCAGGCGCTAGCTTGGATGCAAGAAGCCGGGCAAAGCTGGACGCCGTATCTTGATGAGCAGACGTTTCTCTTGTCGAGGAATCTCATGTCTATTGCAGGCGCTGGCAATTTGGATCGTCTACCAAAATGGCAGGAGATGTACGCCCTCGTGAAGACGCTGTCTCAAGAAGAGATTCGACGTCATCCAAATAATACGCATACGCACTTTGTGTATGCGCGATTGTTGGATGATATGTCTCGCAGTATTGTCACAGCTGATTCACCCTTAGCAGAGCAAGAATATCTCGCGGCGATCAAGGCAAGTCCAAAACGCCAACAGCTCTGGTATGGCCTCGCTCGATTTTACATTCAGCGTGGACGCATTGAAGAGGCCGTGGAAATCAGTCGCAATGTCATGGAGTTTGACCAGGATCTTGGCCAGGGGCATTGGACCTACGGGTTAACGCTCATGTATGACAACGAACAGCCAAAAGAAGGGTCACTGGAAATTATCCGTTCTCAAACCGTGCCCTATCCTTATGCGATTTCTGACGTGCGCGAGCTCATCCCATTGATTGAGTCGTATGACATTCAAAAGGATCGTGCAGGCGTTGCCGCCACGGTTGAACGTATTGCCGCATTGCCACAGCCACAAACGTTGCTCTATCTGCAAACAGCGTATCGGCTAGAAAAACTGGGCTATCCAGATTTGCGTGATCGAGCCTTGGCGCTTGCCGCGGAAAAGGATCCCACGGTCCCCGCGGCGTATCAGGAGGCGGTGAATAAGCAAAACGCGCCTGCGGTTGTTGCGACCTCAACCTCTGCAGATCAAGGCCAGACCCTCACGGGGAAAGGGAGTAGCGGACCAAGAAAATAATCAATAGGAAAAGCCCTGCTATCCAAGCAGGGCTTTTTTATTGATGGTGAGCGTGCGTTCGAGCGGAAAGGTTGCCCTGACGTATTGTGAAGCCTGCGCTCCTTTTTTTGCGGCTTCCTCTGGATGGTGCGCGACATACTGCATGGCTTGTGCTAACGCTCGCGGTTGCATGGGCGGGACAATCCATCCCGTATCATGGAGGCACCAGGCGTTTGCACCAACGTCTGTCGCAATGCAGGGGAGACCTGCGGCCATGGCTTCGAGAAGCACCCAGGCCATGCCTTCTTTTGCGGAGGGGAGCACAAAGGCGTCAAACGCACGAAGGAGTTGTGGGCCGGGCAATCTCCCTGCGAGCATGAGCTGTCGGTCAAGCCTGAGCGCGGTTCGTTTAGCTTCAATGCGTGGTCGCTCAGCTCCATCGCCGATGATCACAAACTGTGCCTCAGGATCATGCTTTGCTACAAGTGCGCATGCCTCGACATAGCCGGGGAGATCTTTCGTAGCGTAAAAATTCGCAATGGTTCCAAATGCAAAAACATGCGAGGGGATGCCGAGCGCTTTTCTTGCCTCTTCTCGAGAGAGGAGCGCATGGTCAAACAAGGGAAAATCCAAACCATTAGGAGCGACGACAACCTCTTTTTGTGGATGGATATGATACTGTTCCGCGACGCGTTGATCTCCTGGGTGCACGCACACGATGATGTCCTTCCAGGAGGCGGTCCATTGTTCCATGAGGCGGTAGAATGTTTGTTTCCATGCGGAAATGGGCTCCAGGAATACCCATCCGCCAATGCGATACACAATACGTGGAACATGCGCGAGGCGTCCGGCAAGGGCACCCAAGACCCCTATTTTGGAGCTGTTGAGATGGATAGCATCTGGTTTCCATGCATGAAAAAGGCGGAAGAGTTCTATCGTGGCCTTGATATCAAAGAACGGGTTGATTTCTCGATGGATGGCCGTGATCACGCGTGTTTCAATGCCACGTCTTTTGGCTTGTTCCAGAAGCCATCCCTGATCACCCGCGACTAGCAGGACCTCGTGCCCCTCTTGTTTCAGCGAAGTCGCAAAATGGAGCAAAAAAGTCTGGGCCCCGCCCAATTCAGCTTGTGTAATGGCTAAAATAAGCCGCTTTTTTGCGTTATTCATGGGTTTAGGATAGGATAAACCGGTAAATAAGTCTATGGCCACGTAGCATGTATCGCGTATCCTGTATCCTGCGGGCTATGCGTTACGGGTTATGAGCCATGGGTTTTGCTCAGAATATGTGTGGAATAGCTGGCGAGGTGCGATTTGATGGGCGGCTGGTCAGCGAAGACCAGTTGAAGCTTTTTTCGTTGGCTTTGGCGCATCGCGGTCCAGATGGAGAAGGGATGTGGCGGAGCGGATCCGTCGGGCTCATGCACCGACGTCTGGCCCTCGTAGACCTTTCTCCGACCGGTGCACAACCCATGAAGAGTGCGGATGAGAAGTTTGTAATCACGTTTAATGGGGAGATCTATAATTATCAAGAATTGCGAGCTGGACTTGAACGGGATGGTGTTACATTTCGATCAACCTCTGACACGGAGGTGCTCCTTCATTTGTACACGCGTGATGGCGAGCGCATGTTGGAACACCTGCATGGCATGTTTGCGTTTGCTCTTTGGGATGCAGAAAAAAAGACATTATTTTTTGCACGCGATCGTATTGGGAAGAAACCGTTTTTTTATCATGTAGATGATCGATCATTTACCTTTGCTTCAGAATTAAAAGCGATTCTCGAGAAAAAGCCAACCATAGACTGGATGGCTGTGCGTACGTTTCTTGGGTTGCAGTATGTCCCGTCTCCGTCCACGGGTTTTGAGGGATATGTGGCGTTGCCTCCAGGGCACTGCGGTACTGTCACGAATGCTCGCGTCACTGTCCGACGTTACGATCAGATCGTGCATGAACCTACGCTTACGATTTCCTATGAAGAGGCTGTGCAAGAAACGCGTCGGTTACTCTCCAGGGCTGTTGAGATGCGGATGATTGCGGATGTACCGGTCGGATCGTTTTTGTCCGGTGGTATAGACTCGTCTGTCATTACGGCCATGGCTGTACGCGCATCGCAAGAGCCTGTGCATACGTTTACCATGGGTTTTCCTTCCATGGGATTTGATGAACGCGTAGAGGCGCAATGGTTTGCGGATCAATTAGGCACCACACATCATGTGTTTGAAGCGCGTCCAGAGGAAGTGGTGAACATCGTTGATGATATTATACGATTGTATGATGCACCCTACGCAGATTCGTCCGCAATTCCGAGTTGGTTGCTCTGTCGTGAAACATCACGCACTATAAAAGCCGTGCTTGCAGGTGATGGCGGAGATGAGCTTTTTGGCGGATACCGACGCTATCAATACTATTTGCGTGCACAACAGTTCCGGCGTTATGGTCTTGGAGGTATTGGCTCTCTCGCATCTGGCGTACTGGCATCGGTCTTGCGGGATCCTCGCTATACGCGATTTGCAAGGCTTTTGAAGGCCATGGGAACATCTTCCGCAGATGGATATGCGAGCATTTTTACCGGCGCGTATTTTTCTCGTGAGGATGAAGAGCGGTTACTTTTGCCAGCATTTCAACAACAGACCCAGACACGTGCGGCTCATGCGTATATTGTCAGCCATTTTTCGCAAAGTCTTGGTGCGGGAGGCATGATGGATTTTGATCTGACACAGTATCTCCCGGATGATTTGAACGTGAAAATGGATCGTGCGAGCATGGCGCATGGATTGGAAGTGCGTTGTCCATTGTTAGATCAAGAGCTGGTTGCATTTGTTGCGCGATTGCCAATAGATGTTTTGCTCAAACAAGGAAGCCAAAAACCGCTCTTAAAAGATGTGGCAAAGGGATTGGTTCCAGAAGAAGTGTTTACACGACCCAAACGAGGTTTCCAGGTGCCACTTGCCGAATGGTTTCGCGGCCCATTACGTATGGCGTTTATTGAGCGCTGTCTCTTAAAAGAGTCTCCTCTGAAAAAGATTATGGACCTCAATGAGGTACGTCGCTATTTTGATGAAAATGATGGTGGGGTGGATCATGGCAATAGGCTGTGGATGTTATTCGTTCTCTCATCGTGGCTCCAAATCTATGGATAAAAAGCGTTTTGTTCTCGTGACAGGTGGCGCAGGATTTGTGGGAACGCATCTGTGTCGTCGTTTGGTGCGCGATGGTTTTCGTGTGATTGTGCTGGATAATTATTTTACGGGTTCACGCGATAACCATGTAGAAGGCGTAGAGTATCGTGAAGGACATACGAAAGATATTGCGCGACTCGTTCCTGAAGATGTGGGCATGGTGTTTCACTTGGGGGAATATTCACGCGTGGAGAAAAGCCTAGAAGACCCGCCAACGCTCGTGTGGGATTTGAATATTGCCGGCACATTTGCTGTGCTGGAGTTTTGCCGTACACGCCATTGCAAAATGCTCTACGCAGGTTCTTCGACCAAGTTTGGCGATCAAGGGGCCGCGCGTGATCTGACGCCTTATACGTGGATGAAGGCCGCGAATACGGAGCTCGTCCGTAATTATGGTTCTTGGTACGGACTCTCATTTGCCATTACCTACTTTTACAATGTGTACGGTCCAGGTGAGATCAGCCATGGTCCATATTCAACACTGATCGGTATTTTTTCCGAAGAGTATCGTCAGGGACGGCCGCTCACCGTCGTATTGCCTGGTACGCAAAAACGCAACTTCACGCATGTGGATGATATTGTGGATGGTTTGATGCTGGTGGGAGAAAAAGGAGAAGGGGACGAGTTTGGCATTGGCGCAGAAGAATCGTATTCAGTGCAAGAAGTGGCAGAGATGTTTGGCGGAGATATCGTGACATTGCCTCCACGCAAAGGGAATCGCATGACATCAGAAGTGCGCGGGGATAAGGTTCGCGCGCTTGGCTGGAAACAGCGGCATACGCTCTCTACGTTTGTCCAGCAATTTAAGAAGGATGTGCCGCGTGGCGTTTCTGTTGGCCAGCGTATTCTTGTGTTTTCGACCACATTTGTGCCTGTGATCGGTCCTGCGGAAACAGCATTGCTCAAGCTGATGCGATTGATGCCTCAAACCCAGTTTGATGTTGTGACGACCGTGTTTTCTCCTGAAGCTCTTAAGACGCCATCACCACTAGTAAACGTGACTATCCATCGTGTGGGATACGGTTCGAGATTGGATAAGTACCTTCTGCCATTTCTTGGCGCGAAAAAAGCGCGTGCGCTTGCCGCGAAAACATCGTATCTTTTCGGATGGTCTATTATGGCAAGCTATGCAGGGCTTGCGGGAATGCTCTGGCGACGTTCCACGTCCACGCCGCTTTTGATTTCCCTGGCTGATCAATCGTTTGAACGGTTATCGTGGATCTATCGTCTATTATTGCGCGTGATGTTGAAGCGTGCGGATCAGGTTTCTGTGGCGACAGGCGCTCAAGAGCGCTATGCCTCGGGTCAGCTATCAACGCAACATCTTCTGGCGAATCAGCAGGGAGATGGGTTTGTGAATCAGGTGCGTTTTGTTTATAACGCCTTGCTTAAAGAGACGATGACAAAGTATGAGTAAGCGTATCCTTATTTTTTCCACGACGTATTTCCCGCTTGTAGGCGGCGCGGAAGTTGCTATGAAAGAGGTCACGGACAGATTGCGCGACTATCGTTTTGAGATGATTTGCGCAAAAATCCAACCAGGCCTTTCTCGTGTCGAGTGTCTTGGAAATGTCACGGTTCATCGTGTTGGTTTTGGATGGAAAACGGATAAGTATCTGTTGCCGATCTTCGGAACCTTACGCGCACTCACCTTGGGGAAATTTGATGCAGCTTGGTCGCTCATGGCGAGTTATGGCGGATTTGCCGCCCTCACATACACTTGGCTCAAACCACGGACACGTCTATTGCTGACGCTTCAGGAGGGGGATCCGTTGGAGCATTACGCAGAACGTGTGGGGCCGCTTCAATTTTTGCACGCACGGATTTTTCAACGAGCAAACGCTGTGCAGGCTATCAGTCGTTTTCTTGCTACATGGGCAAAAGACATGGGATTTGCAGGCGTGCCCGAAGTAGTACCAAATGGAGTGGATATTGAGCGCTTTGCCAAGCGCATTGCTCCAGAAAAGCGTGCGGCATTACGACGTGTGTGGGGCGTGCTTGATGAGGATGTGCTCCTCGTCACAGCGTCACGCCTCTCTAAAAAGAACGCGGTGGACGATCTGATTCGTGCATTGACCTATTTGCCCATGCAGGTGAAGGCGGTCATCGCTGGTGTTGGCGAAGACCATCAGGCACTGCTTGCGCTCACGAAAAAATTAGGGCTAGAGAATCGGGTCGTCTTTCTTGGACAACAGGGCCACGATGCATTGCCAGGTATTCTACAAGCCTGCGACATATTTGTGCGCGCATCCCTGTCTGAAGGGCTTGGGAACGCCTTTCTGGAAGCGCTTGTTGCGGGCCTTCCTATTGTGGGTACGCCGGTTGGGGGCATCCCTGATTTTTTGGTTGATGGTGAAACTGGCGTGTTTTGTCAGCCACGGAATCCATTATCGCTCGCTGAAGCAGTGAAGCGTCTTATAGAGGCTCCAGCATTGAGAGAGACGATCGTGCGCAAAGGCTCGCTCATGGTTCGTGAACAATACGCTTGGGAAGGCATTGCGGAGCGTATCAATCGTCTGCTCATCCGTCTCACGACTTCTGTATGAAGATCTATTCCCGAGGCAATGCGGCAAAGCAGTGGATGCTTGAGCAGATACAGACGTCTGCAGAAGATCGTCCGTGGCGTATTTGTGATATTGGGTGTGGCTATGGTTCAATCTGGCCAGCGTTTTTACAGGATCATCCGCAGATGACGTATGTGGGAATAGATACGGATACAAAAGAAATCGCACGGGCAAAAAAGGCCTTGGAAGGTATTCCTCTTGCGCAAGCGCTTGTGGCAGACGGTCAGGTCTTTCGCGCAGGTGCAGGGACGTTTGATGTGGTCACAGCTTTTTCTGCTCTTGAGCATGTCGTGCACCTTGAATCGTTTGTCCAGACCGTATTGTCTCTGCTTAAGCCGCATGGTCGTGCCTATTTGAATTATGATGCCGGACACTTTCGTTCCTCTGATGTGAAAGAGCGCATCATGGTTCCTGTGAGCCAGTTGCTTGCTCGTGTGGGCATAGAGGGGCCGTATATGAAAGAAGTCGATGACAAAAAATTGATGAAGCTTGTGGAACAGGCCGGAGGAAGGATTGTTGCGCGTAATAAGTTTAATCTGTCTGGCATGAAGCGTGTGGTAAAAGGGGAGGTATCAGACGAAGTGTTGCGTGCATGGTTTGCTTTTGAAGAGCACATGAATACATTATTACCACCAGAAAAACTTGATCCGGCTTTTTGGTCAACCGTACTTGTGGTGGAACGCGTATGAAGATTGTTTTTGCTACGGGGATCTATCCTCCGGAACTTGGTGGTCCTGCGAGCTACACGCATGGCATGGCGCGTGCGTTTTGTGATCGAGGAGATCAAGTGGTGGTCGTGTGTTACGGTGATGAGAACACGGTGCGCGATGAGGGTTGGCCTGTAGAGGTTGTCTCGCGTTCTGGCGGCGTATTCATGCGCTATCTTCGCTATGCATATCATGTGTGGCAACAAGCGCGTCAGGCAGACGTGGTCTATGTGCAGGGACCTGTTTCCGAAGGCGTCCCCGGGACACTCGGTGCGTGGATTGCGGGGAAAAAAACTGTGATGAAGATTGTGGGGGATTATGCATGGGAGATCTACCAGCAAACCACAAAAGAGCCAGATCTCCTTGATGAGTTTTTGCTCACGAGACATCGTGGGACGATTGGGCTTTTAGAGCGGCTGGAACGCATGACCGCACAACGAGCGCAGGCGATCATTACACCGAGTCGGTATTTGAAGAGCGTGGTGGAACAATGGGGCATTGCTTCGGACCGCATCCATGTGATTTATAATGGCGTTGATCCGCTCCCTGTGGTGGCTCCGCGTGAAGCATTGCGAGAGCGGTTCGGCGTGTTAGACAACCGTGTCTTGCTTACAGCGGTGCGTGCTGTCCCATGGAAAGGGGTCGATTTTTTGATCGATATTCTTGCGCAATTGCCGCCCCAGGTTCTTCTTGTGGTTGCGGGGGACGGTCCTTCACTTGAAGGATGGAAACAAAAGGCAAAGGCCTTGCATCTTGAGGATCGCGTGCGTTGGTTGGGGCGCGTAGACCGCAAGACGCTCACGGAATGGTATTCTTCTGCAGACGTGTTTCTTTTAGCGTCTGCGTACGAAGGATTCCCGCATGTGATTGCAGAGGCTGTGGCTGTAGGACTTCCGTGCTTTGTGACGGATAAGGCGGGTAACCCAGAGACCAAAGAGCTCTTTCCTCAACAGGTGACCGTATTACCGTATCGTGATGTGAATGGTTGGACAGAGGCTTTGCAGCAGCCGAGTACCCTGGCGCATCCGATGATAGGTCAGTCGTTTGTTGGTATGATGCAAGAAACCGATCGTGTGATCAAAACCGTATGCGTATCTTAATGTTGAGTCGTGATGCCAGTGGCTTGGATCCTACGTCGCGTACATCAGGACGCTGGCGCGCGCTTCGTGATCGTGGGGTGGATGTAATGGTTTGTGTCTGGTCGTCTGAAAAAAGTGGATGGTCTGAACCAGGGCTTGACGTGCGTGGGTCTGGGGGTTCACATCCGCTTCTCCGACTCTGGCGATTATGGCGTATGGCAACAAGAATCGTCTCGAGCGCGGATGTTGTGACGGCGCAAGATCCCTTTGAACTTGGTGTGATTGCGTATGTGATCACGCGCAGGACATCTGTGCCGTGGGAAGTGCAGGATCACGGAGGTTTTTTTGATGGAGAGCCTGCGGATGAGCCGCTCTGGCCTCTTCGTTCGCGTGTTGCCTGGTTTTTGGTGCGTCGTGCAGATCGCGTGCGAACTGTGAGCCCCAAGAGCGTGGCTTTCCTTGCGACGCAGGGGTTGTCTGCGCGCGTGTACTGGTTGCCTATTGCGGCAGATATGCGTTTTGCGGAAGTTATTCGTGTACCAGAGCCTCGGTTGATGGTGAGCGTCGGGCGTTTGGTCACCGTAAAACGTCATGATTTGTTACTGCGGGCTTTTGCTCTTCTGCAGAAACAAGAGCCACAGGCGCGGCTGGCGATTTTGGGCGATGGTCGCGAACGAGAGGCTCTGAAAACGCTTGCGCAAGAGTTAGACCTTGCAGAAGCAGTGACGTTTGCGTATCACGATGATCCGGCGCCTTGGCTTGCCCGTGCAGAATTGTTCGTGCTCCTCTCTTCCCATGAGGGTTGGGGAGTTGCCGCCGTGGAAGCGGCCATGGCAGGCGTGCCCGTGCTCATGACAGATACGGGGTGTGCCGCCTGGCTCGCGGAACGTTCTTGTGCCACGGTGTTGCCTGTGTCTGTGACCCCTGAACAGGTGGCACAGGCAATCCAACGAGAGTGGCAGAGACCCACTTCAGAAGGGCGTTGGTGTACGACAACAACCCCAGAGGATATGGCAACCGCGCAAGTGGAGGCGTGGCAACAGCGATAAAATAAAACAATACTATGTTACTTTCTGTTATCATCCCTATTTTGAATGAGGAAGAGGTTCTTCCGGAGCTTCTCCGACGTCTTGCAGTTGCTTCTGCGGCCTGGGGAGAATATGAGTTGATTTTTGTAGATGATGGAAGTCGCGATACCACGTTTCGTCTATTACGAGAGGCCGCAGAACAAAATCCACGCATCCGCGTGATAAAATTCGCACGAAATTTTGGGCACCAGATCGCGCTCTCTGCGGGTCTTGTGCATGCAAAGGGAGATGCCGTGGCCATGATTGATGGCGATTTGCAGGATCCACCAGAGTTTATTTCAGAGATGCTTGTAAAATGGCGAGAGGGGTTTCGGATTGTCTATGCTGTCCGTAAACACCGCAAGGAGCATCTCCTGAAACGCATGGCCTACAAGGGATTCTATCGCTTGTTGCATGCACTTGCGACTATTGATATTCCATTGGATACCGGAGACTTTTCTCTTCTTGATCGTCGTGTGGTTGATTGCTTGAATGCGCTTCCAGAGCATAATCGTTTCTTACGAGGACTGAGAGCCTGGTCTGGATTCTCATCGATTGGGATTCCTTATGAACGCGAAAGTCGTTTTGCGGGTGCACCAAAATACACCATGCGTAAATTATTTCGCTTGGCACTGGATGGGATCATTGGGTTTTCCATTATCCCTTTGAAACTTTCTACCTATCTCGGTTTTCTTATTGCGGGCATAAGTTTTATCGCGGGTATTGTCCTTGTGGTGATGAAGTTTACGGTAGGTATTTCGTTGCTCGGGTGGACATCGCTCATGGTCGCGCTTTTCTTTCTCGGAGGGATTCAACTGCTTGTGCTTGGTATTATTGGAGAATATCTTGGTCGTATGTTTATAGAAGCGCAGAATAGACCTCTGTATATTGTGGAGGAAACGTGCGGTTTTCCGACAAAAATATGAATCACGAAGGACAACAATTCTATTATAATCAAGGGAAGACGTATTGGTGGATTCGGAGTAAATATGACGTGGTACTCTCCTTGATCGAGCGATTTTGCGCGGAGAACATTCGTGCAAGAGCCACTTCATTTACGATCCTAGATGTTGGGTGTGGGCCGGGAAATATTTTGGACTGGCTCAAGGAATATGGTCGGGTGATAGGCAATGATACGTCTGAAGAGGCGCGTGATTTTGTGAAGCAACGCGGTATGGAGACTGTGGACGGCGATATTGCGGGCAAGGGTATTCCTTTACCGGATGGTTCTTGCGCCTTGATTACGATGATCGATGCTCTTGAACATATGGAGGATGACCGTCGTGCACTTGTGGAAGTCAAACGCCTTTTGCGCGACAAGGGCCAAGTCGTTATTACCGTGCCTGCGTATATGGCCCTGTGGGGAGCGCATGATGTGAAGTACGGCCATTATCGACGCTACGTGCGTTCAGAGCTGGTGAAGAAGCTTCAAGAGGCAGGGTTTCTTGTGGAAAAGGCAACGTATATTCAGCCATTATTTCTTCCAGTGATGTACGTATTCCGTGCGTTTAAGCGCTGGCGCAAGCAAGAAACAGATGATTTTGTGTCAGTGCCTCCTTGGTTGAATGGGATGCTGTTGCGTGTACTTGCGTCAGAGCGACACTGGCTACGCTTTCTCTCGTTTCCGTTTGGTCCAACCATGATTGTGATTGCTCGCAAGCCGTGATATTGGCATTTTGAAGGGTCAGCTGATACAGTTTTGCCTATGAAACACGTGGCACTCTTGGCCGGTACGCGGCCCAATTTCATGAAAATCGCGCCTCTGCAAAAGGCGTTGGTTGCGCATGGCGTCACGGTGACATTGATTCATACGGGCCAGCACTATGATGCGAACATGTCAGATGTATTCTTTCAGGAATTGCAGATTCCAGCCCCTGACGTGCATCTTGGGGTAGGGCCAGGAGATCGTGTTGTGCAAACAAAAAAGATCGTGGAAGGTCTGTTGCCTGTGCTCCGTGAGCGCGAGGTGTCTGCCATCGTAGTTGTCGGTGATGTGACGTCTACGGCCGCAGGAGCCATGGCAGGCGTGATCGCAGGCGTGCCGGTGATCCATGTTGAGGCGGGTCTGCGTAGCTTTAATTGGCGCATGCCAGAAGAGTTGAATCGGATGATAGCAGATCATCATTCTGCGCAGTTGTTTGTGACAGAGGCATCGGGCCTCACGCATCTGAAGAGTGAGCACATTCCTGACGAGCGTGTGCATTTTGTGGGGAATGTGATGATTGATTGCCTGCGCTCTGTTGAGCCTCTCTCTGACCGTTCAACCGTGCTTGCGGAGTTGGGCTTGTCGCCAAAGCGCTATGGCGTTGTCACGCTTCATCGTCCGGAAAACGTGGATGATCCGATCGTGTTGTCGCAGTTATGGAGTGCGCTTTGTCAGGTGAGTGAACGATTGCCCCTTGTTTTTCCGGTGCATCCGCGTACAAAACAGCGTTTTGCGGATCTTCAGCAAGAACACGCTTCAGCGATCAAGCTCATAGATCCTGTTGGGTATATTGAAATGGTTGCTCTCATGAAACAGGCGACCTGTATTTTGACAGACTCTGGAGGTTTGCAAGAAGAGGCAACGGCGCTTGGCGTGCCGTGTCTCACGATGCGTACGGAGACAGAGCGCCCGAGCACGATCGAGATCGGCACCAATGAGATGGTGGGGTTGGATCCTGCACGTATTTTAGATGGTGTGGATCGTGTGTTGAAGGGCGAGTGGAAGAAGGGGGCGTTGCCTCCATTATGGGACGGACATGCCGCAGAACGGATCGCAGATATGATCGCCAAATTATGACACGCCAACGTTTACTTTTTATTACGCCAAAGATTCACGAACGTGATGATGATTTTGCGTTTACATCATTGTGGGCACGTGCCTTTGCGAATGCGGGATTTGACGTGACAGTCATTTGTACAGAAAAGCGTGAACACTCTTTGCCGTTTCCTGTATATTCGCTCGGACGTGAAGAAGGCCTTCCGCGTTGGCGGCAGTTTTTGCGACTCCAGAAACTTCTCATGACCCTCAAATACGATCGCGTGTTTGTCCACATGAGCGCCGTGTATCTTGCTTCTGGCGCTTGGTGGTGGGCTCTGCGTCGCATTCCGACCTATCTGTGGTACACGCATTACACAAAACCTTGGTATCTCACATTGGGGGCCCCTGTAGTCAAGCGCATGTTTGCGGCCATGTCCGCGAGCTTGCCGCAATTCGACGGCGACCCTCGTAAAATCGTGACGGGCCACGGCATTGATACAGATTTTTGGAATGTCCCTGCTGTGCCAGAAGAGGAACGTGAACCAGCAACGCATCTTTTGGCAGTCCACCGCATCTCGCAATCGAAGCGTTTGCATCTGGTCTTGCGCGCACTGGCTCTTCTTCCAAAGGAATATACGCTGACGCACTATGGTCGCCCTCAGGATCCGCGGTATGACCCTGCGTATGAGCAGGAAATACGCTCACTCATCAACTCGCCGGAGCTTGTTGGTCGTGTTCGCTTGATGGGCGCAGTGCCTATGCCAGAATTACGGGCGATTTCTCCGCGCTATCGTGTGGTAATCAACATGGTTCCCAAAACCATTGATAAGAGCGTGTTAGAGGCAATGTATTGTGGCTGCACGCCTGTAATCGCGCGTGATCACGCAGAGGCGATCGGCTATCCAGATGCACCAAAGAGTGAGGATCCAAAGGATATTGCAGATTTTATTCTGCACCTTCAACTCAAATCACGAGAGGAGCTTCGTCAAATTATTGATGAAAAACATAGTCTACCAGCGCTTGTCGAACGCATGGCGGTGTATATTCGTGCGGGAAACTAAGTATGTGCGGTATCAATGGATTTACGTTTCATGATCCGGATGCGTTACGACGTATGCACGGAGCCACGCACCACCGCGGTCCTGATGCAGATGGTTTTTTTGAAGACGGCAAGCAGATTTCCTTGGCGCATAATCGCCTGTCGATTATTGATCTCTCTGAAGGCGGCCGTCAGCCAATGACCACGCAGGATGGACGCTTTACGATCGTGTTCAACGGAGAGATCTACAACTATCGCGAGTTGCGTCATGCCTTAGAAAAACAGGGGGTCGTATTCCGATCTGTTTCAGATACGGAAGTGCTTCTTCAGGCATTTGCCACGTGGGGGGAGGCGTGTCTGGCAAAGTTGAACGGTGTTTTTGCCTTTGCGATTTGGGATCGTGATCGTGCGGAACTCTTTTTGGCGCGTGACCCTGTCGGCGTGAAGCCATTATATTATCATTGGCACGCAGGTCGATTGATTTTTTCTTCGGAAATAAAGGCGATCCTCACGCATCCAGACGTTGCGCGTACCATCAATCTTGATGCGTTGAATCTCTACTTCCGTTTTTTATACGTCCCTGGCCCGCGTACCATGTTTGAAGGCATCTGGAAGCTTTCGCCCGGACATTTATTGCGGGTGCATGGTGGACAAATGGAGATTCGTCGCTGGTGGTCTTTGGAAGAGGGGGCGTATCTTCAGGATCGTCGAGCCGCGACAGAGGATGTCCGTCGTTGTGCAGGAGAAGCGGTCAAGCGCCAACTCGTTTCCGACCGGCCTCTTGGGGTTTTTTTGTCTGGAGGCATTGATTCCACCTCTGTCCTGGCTTTGATGCGCGAGGCGCAACCAAGTGGAAAGATCCTGACATTTTCCGTTGGGTATGAACAGACGGAAGAGGCGGATAAATATAACGCGGATGCGATTCTCGCCAGAAAAACGGCACAACATTTTGGGACAGAACACCATGAGCTTACGCTTTCTGGACGCGATGTGGCAGGATGCTTTGAAAAAATTGCGTGGCACATGGATGAGCCAGTATCGAATCATATTCAACCGTCGACGTATCTCCTCGCGCAATTTTCTCAGCCGCAGATCACGGTCGCTCTTGGCGGAGATGGGGGCGATGAGGTTTTTGGAGGGTATGAACGCTATTGGTGGAGTGCGTTTATCGATCGCGTGCGGTCCATCCCCGCGCCTTTACGTCCAGCGTGGTTATTGCATGCCACGGAGAAGATCGCTGGGAGACAGGGTTTTGCCGACAAGGTGGATATCCCCCCAGGGTTTGCTCGGTTTTTTAGTTTTATTGGACAAAAGCCAGAGCAGGCTAAGCGTTTTCTCGCGCAAGAAGTGCGACGTTCGTCTGTAGGGGAGCAGGCGTTTGCTCCGCATTTTCAGAAGCACTGGAAAGACTTTACCAATCAGTTCATGGCCACGGATTTTCAGACGTGGTTGCCTGATGAGTCGCTTGTGCGTTCAGACAAGCTCACTATGGCGCATGGTTTGGAAGAGCGCGTTCCCTTGCTCGACCTTGAACTTGTCCGTTTGGGATATCAGATCCCTTCGGCTTGGAAGCTCGGCAAGCGAGGGAAGGGCAAGCGCATCTTTGTGGATGCTCTTCGGCCGCTTCTCCCGCCGCATGTACTCGAAGCACGCAAGCAGGGTTTTTTCTCGCCTGCGGCAAAGTGGTTACGCGGGGACCTTCTCACATTTGCTCGTGAGTCGCTTTCAGATAGCTATGCTCCTGGAAGCACGGCGTATGTGGATCTAGCCGAAGGTCGTCGTGCGTTAGAAGATCATGTTGCAAAACGCGCCTATGGATTGAATCAGGTCTGGGCACTTATGACGTTTCAGGCGTGGTATCGTCAGTTTTTTTGCTAACCTTTTCATTCGGAGAGCCTTCCTGTAAGATTCCCACATTATGCAAGACGAAGCACTCAAAACACGGGTTCGAGATTGGTGGAATACAAATCCTTTTGCGTATTTACTCACCGTTGATCCAGAGGGTTCCTGGCAGTTTTTCCGTAATGTAGACCGTAAGGTCATGAAATGGATGTCGCCTTGGGCACACACACGATACCCGCTCCTGTCGAATTTGGTGGATTATAGCGCCTTGAAGGGTAAGCGCGTCTTAGATATTGCGTGTGGTACGGGATGGACTACAGAGCAGTTTTGTCGTGCCGGAGCCATTGTCACGGCGATCGACCTTACGCCAAAGGCTGTAGAGCTTACGAAGAAGCGCCTTGCGCTTTATGGTTTGGAGGCGACGGTGTTAGAGGCAGACGCAGAAAATCTGCCGTTTCCCGACCAGTCCTTTGATTATGTGATGGCCTGGGGATGTCTCATGCACACGCCTGACACGGAAAAAGCCGTGCGTGAAATCCATCGCGTCCTTGTTCCAGGCGGCAAAGGTGGCGCCATGATGTATAACAAAAACTCTTTTCACTGGCGTTGGGCGCTTTGGTTTGGTAAGGGGATTCTGAAGGGGAAACTGCTGAAGATGAAGCCGCAGGAATTAGCGAATCGTTATACGGACGGGGCAGATGTGGGTGGTAACATGCTCACAAAGTTTTTCACGCCTAAGGAATTTGATCGCATGTACTCCATTTTCCCAAAGCGACGTGTGCGCATTTACGATCGTCCAGAAGTCATGGATGTATTTCCGCATCGCTATTTGCCGCTTGGCCGTGTGTTGCCACAGACGGTCAAAAAATGGTTTGCGTATAAGTGGGGGCAAACAGCGTGGATCGATTTTGAGAAATAATCATGGAACATCTTTCAGCCCACGACGCCATCCGTCGAGCGTACGAAGACCTCGGCGCCTTGGCTGATCGAGAACGCGTGGAGGAATACCGTCTGGGGAGAACAGCGGATGTTCTGATACGCGAGGCTGGAGGATATGAAGGGAAACGCGTGCTGGAGTTGGGTTCCTCGGTTGGTGTGCATGCGATCGCCGCGTCGCTCTTGGGTGCAAAAACAGTTGTCGGCGTAGACAAGTTTGTCTTTCCTGATACCTGCGATAGTCCTTTTCGATTGTCCGTGGAAGCATTGAAGACGGCGCAAACTATTTGGGCACGCCATCGTATAGACATTCAGCCGCACGACCTTGCGGAGCGTTTGCCGTATGCGGATGGATCGTTTGATCTTGTGGTTTGCAATGCGGTGATCGAGCACTGTCACGGAATCCATAAGCAATTATTCGCAGAAGTGCATCGCGTGCTTGCGCCAGGCGGACGGTTTGTATTCACGACCCCGAATCTGGCGATGTTGTTGAAGCGCGTGCGTTTTTTCTTGGGAAAATCGCCCCTGTGGGACCTGAAAGATTATTTTGAGAGTGGTCACGATTTCACGGGCCATGTGCGTGAGTTTACCGTAGAAGAATGTAAGCAGATGCTCACCTGGTCTGGAATGGAGCCGGTGTATGTGAAAGCGCAGACAGGGTATTGGAAGCGTTCGTGGCTCATGAACCCACGGAAATGGCGGAAGGTGATGTTTGCGATGGTCTCACGTCTTTCTTCGCAATGGGGAGACCTTATCTATGCGGTTGGACGCAAACCTTAAGGAGGATACGTATGGGAGAAAACATACCAGCAACCGCGACAATTCTCACGTATAATTCTGCACAAACCGTCGAGAAAACCTTGGCGTCCGTGAAGGAGTTTGACGAGGTGCTCGTATTGGATGGAGGAAGTACGGATGAGACGCTGGAGATCGCAAAGCGTTACGGCGCTCGCATAGAAACGCAGTCTGATGTCCCAGGACGTATTAGCAATTTTACTGCAGTACGCGAGCGATCGTTTTTGCTCGCGAAACATGATTGGATTTTTTGGATCGACTCGGATGAATGGGTGGATGACATGCTTGATGCATCTTTACGTGCCGCTGTAGGGCGGAATGACACGCAGAAGGCGTTTGCTGTTTCTCGTGTGCCGCTCATCCATGGGAAGGCGATGCGCTACGGGCCATTGCTTCCTGATTGGGTTGTGCGGCTCGTTCATCGGAGTGTCGCGCATTGGGCATCCAACAAACATGTGCATGAACATGTGGTTCTAGATCCTGGTGTTTCGGTGGAGCGTCTGGAAGGTGCTCTTTACACCCCATGGGGCACGCCGGAAGAATACGAGCGCAAAGACCGATACTATCTTTCGCTGGCTTTTGGTAGGCCGGTGACCGTTCGCCCCTCCTTGAAAAAAACGTTATATTCTGTTATAAAGAATGCCTTGCTTCTGTGCCGCCTGTTTGTGCTCTGGTGCTATTATTACGCACGTTATGGTGCGACGGGCGTCGTGATGCCCTGGCAGTATCAGCGACGGTTTCTCCGCTATTACTTCGCCATTATTCGAGAACGTATACGCTTGTATAGACAAGGCATTTCTTATGTCCCACCCACTTCCTCCTGAGTTTTCTACCCTCAAAGGCAAAGTGTTGAGCAGCCGCGTGTATCCGGAGTTTTTTGCGTTATCAGGTCAGGAGCGTGTTTTGAATATTGGTTGCGGTGATGGGCCGCAGATCGTTGTCTATCAAGGGGCATTCGCCTCTATGCTCTGCGTGGATATTCAGGAAAAACGTATTCGTGCGACGGAACGTCTCGCGCAAGCACTAGGGATAGGGGAGCGCGTCACAATGCTTGAGAGTAATGTCGAGCGTATCGACCGTCCTGACGCCTCATTTGATACCGTGTTCGCCATTGATATTATCGAGCACGTGGAGCATCCAGAAGCACTCTTGCGCGAAGCCTTTCGTCTTCTCGTGCCCGGTGGGCGTATGCTCATTACGTTTCCAGCTCTGCACGATCATTTTGTGGACGCGCTCTCCTGGTTACGTCGGCTGTTTGTTCGGACACCGTCCGACGTGAAGTCTGACGCGTGGCATCCAGATGCGCATCAACGTGAGCTGTCTGTGCATGCTTGGCGTACCTTGGTGGAGCAGGCGGGATTTCGGTGCGTGAAAAGTCGCGCAACGACGATGTTTCCTCCATTACATTTGTATGGGATCCCGCGATTTTGGTTTGCAAATAATACGATTCATACCATAGACCGCGCGATTGCGTCGCTTCCCTGGGTCCAGAACCTTGGTCAGACGGTCATGGTGCTCTGCGAAAAACCTCGCGTATGAAGGTGTATTACATTACACACTTACGCTATCCCACAGAAAAAGCACATGGGTGGCAGATCGCCAAAATGTGTGATGCGTTTGCAGAGCTCGGGCATGAGGTCACGCTCGTTGTGCCTGATCGCCCCACGCCCATCCAAACACCACCAGAGCAGTACTACCAATTACGACATTCTTTTGCGGTAAAGCGTTTGCCGATTTTTGATGCGTTGGCCCGACCGTGGATCCCACGGCTTTTTGCCTACTTATTGACGGAGTGGCTTTTCATTCGTGCGGTTCAGCGATGGCAAAAAACTATTCCGGTAGAACAAGCATGCGTCATGACGCGTGATCCGTATCTTGCGCCAACGCTTGCCCGTCCGGACTGGAAGGTTGTTTTTGAACTGCATGATGTGAATCCAAAGTTTTTTTGGCTTCATCGAACGATTGCCAAGGCTGTGGATCTTATTGTGACGACCAATGCCTGGAAGCGCGATGAACTACTCCGTCGTTGGGGCACGCGCATCAAAGGGCGCGTTGTGGCATTGCCGAACGCGATTGACCTCGCACCGTACCAATCGTTGCCGCCAAAAGAAGAGGCGAAACGCCAACTCGGTTGGGACGCAGAGTTGCGACATGTTCTCTACATGGGGCATTTGTATGATTGGAAGGGTGTGTTTGTGCTCGCGGATGCGAGTGCGTTTCTTCCATTAGACGTGCGTGTGATGATGCTCGGCGGCACACCGGAGGACGCGGAGAAGATGCGTCGCTATGTACAGGAACATCGTCTTGATCGTGTGACGCTCCTCGCGCATGTACCTCCAGAACGTGTTCCTCTGCACTTAGCCGCGGCAGATGTGCTGGTCTTGCCAAATAGCGGCAAATCATGGTATTCGAAGTATACGGTCTCTCCCTTGAAATTGTGGGACTACCTCGCGGCAAAGCGTCCGGTTGTCGTAAGTGATCTCCCCAGCTTGCGAGAGCTTGTCACGGATGAGGAAGTGCGTTTTGTCCGACCTGATGACCCGCAGGCGCTCGCTGAGGGAGTAGAAACGGCACTTGCAGGGGATGTCGCTCGCGTGACGCATGCAGGGGAGCGGGTACAGCGACAAACATGGACCGCCCGAGCCTCCGCGATTTTCGCTTCTCTATGACACAAGTGTTTCGGAGCATTGCCCATGGAAGCGCCGTTATTACGGCGTCGCGTTTATTGTTGAAGGTCCTGGCTTTGGGGAGCTATTATATTATTCTTCGGAAGCTCTCTTTGCATGATTACGGCATCGTGACTCTAGCCCTCTCTATTTCTGGACCAGTGCTTGCCATCAGTGGTCTTGGGTTGGATGATTTGGTGTTTGCCAATGGGGCGCGCGCAAGAGGGGAAAAGCGTTTTGGGGAATACCAAGCGACGATTCGAGGATTTTTGGCGGTCAAGTTCGTGTTAGTGATTGCTCTGACGCTCATGTTGATCTGGGTGCAGACGCTCCTCGGACAAAAATACCAAGATCTTCTCGCACAGTTTTTTCTTCCCCTGCTCTGTTGGATTTGGGTCACAAACATCCGAGGATTTTTTGATGCCTATGTCCAAATGTGCGAAGAGTTTAGCGTTTATGCCCGTGCTAGTATTGTCGAGAGCATTATTCGGTTGATCCTTGTCGTGGGTTTCTTCCTTTTTTGGGAGATAAATATCGCTACGGTGTTATGGGCCTATGTGCTGTCCAAGGCTCTTGGAAGCGCTGAGGTCATTTTGGCGGTCTTTCGACATAAATTTGCCAGTGTGGCCTTGCACGCTTCATTGATTGCGTACGTTCGATTTGTCCGAGAAAAAGGGGCTTGGGAAATTGCGCGGATGCTCGTGGGGCAATTGCTGTCGAATCTCGGGCAATGGTTATTAGGTATCATGGTAAGCGTGGAAGCGGTGGCGCTTATGTCTTTTGCCACGACACTCAATTCAATCGTGACACAGCTGTCGCCATTTAAGCAGGTACTCCTTCCGGTCATGGCACGTTTGAGTGCCGAGGCCGGTTCCGCCAGTCTCGTGGCACGACGTATGTCAAAATATGGCATGTGGCTTGCCGTGGTTGTCGTGTGCGTCAGCGCCGTGGTCGCACCTATTGGTGTGGCATGGATGGTCCCAAAGTATTTACCTGCTATTCCACTTTTTTACCTTGCCATGGTGAGCCAATTGATCAATGCGACAACCATGAGTCATGGCTCTTTGATGTATGCATATAACGAACAGCGCTATCTCTTAGGGCTGTCTTTGTTTGGGACGCTTTCTTCGTTTACCCTGCTTCCGGCACTGACATGGACCATGGGTGCCTATGGCGTTTTGATCGAGAATCATGTGTCCACGATCGTGATCGCCTGGTTGCGTGAACGACGTCTCCGGAGTAAATATGGCGTGTCTACCTTTCGCATACAGGATCTCTGGCATTGGACTGAGGAAGATCGTACCACGCTGTTACGCGTGATCGCCGCGGTCCGTACAAGGGTGCGTTCACGTCTATGAAAACAATTCTCCTCACGATTTCTCGCGGGTTCCTTGCCCGTAATATTTTGCAGACAGGCATGGTCAAAGACATGCTTGCGCGTGGGCATCGTGTCGTGATCGCTTCCCCGGGGTCAGCTGACCCGGATTTTGTGGCCATGTTCCAGGAGGATCGCGTAACCTTCGAATCATTTCATATTCCCACATGGACATGGATCGATCGGCGTTTGCGCGGGTTGCATCATAATTTATTATGGAACCGTTCCGTGCGATTTCGTACGAAGTACGGGGTATACACAACGCCACGCTTTCAGTGGTTGCGCTATATTTTGCAATGGATTCTTTTTCGACCGCTGGCGTTATTCCCCATCTTGCGAACGTGGACACGACAGCTGGATGCGCGCGTGAGGCCTGCAGATGCTGTGGTACGTGATCAACTCAAGCGCATCCGTCCGGATGTTGTCTTTTCGACGAATCCGATTGAGGATGCAGACGACATGTATTTGCAGGCCGCGAAAGAACTGAAGATTCCGACGATCACGCTCGTAAAAAGTTGGGACAATATGTCCAAATCTTGTTTTCGTGTGCTGTCGGATTATGTGTTGGTATGGGGGCCGTATATGGCAGAAGAGGCAGAGAAATATCAGCTTTACCCCAAGGAGGCTATTCGGCAGATTGGGGTACCTCAGTTCGATATCTATTTGCAGAAAGATCGTCTGACCCCTCGTGAAACGTTCCTACAATCATTGGGCCTTGATCCAGCGCGTAAGACAATTATTTTTGGATCAGAAGGCAAGGTCACGCCTCATGATGACGAAATTGTTGCAGGCATGGCACGCATGATCGAACGGCAGACATTGGTCGCTCCGAGTCAAATCTTGGTTCGGCCACACTTTGGCTATAAGAATGACGCGGATAAGTTTCAAAGCGTTGCGCATCTTCCGCATGTGGCGATTGATCGTCAAAATACGCCGCGGCCTGTGTTTTATGATGGATGGGATTATTCACGTGGACACTATGAGCGTTTGGCAGAGACGTTGTTTGCGGGCGATATTTTGGTGACAACTGCCTCCACATTGGCCATCGACGCGGTGGTAGCCGGGATCCCAGCCGTGACGATTGTCTTTGATGGCGACCATCACTATCCGCACAATCGTTCAATTGCGCGATGGTATGAGACAGAGTATTATGCCCACGTTCTTCAAACGAATGCCGTGGTCCGGGCACATAATTATGCAGAGTTACAGGCAATTCTGAACGCCCTGCTTGTCGCGCCAGATACCCGCATGCCAGAGCGTCAGGCGCTCATTCAGCGATTTGCAGGCGTACGCGATGGTAAGGCCGCGGCTCGTGCGGCAGACTACGTTTGCACGTTGGCAGAGCAAGGCACCCTTTCCTCTCATCTATGAACGACTCTATGACTGAACAACCACAGAAAAGTGCAGAAGAGAAAACAACGAGCGCCCTCTACGGCTCCCTCTTCACTGCCTACGACGAGCAGAAGTTCGATGAGTCTGTGGCTTTGTTTGAGATGCGGCATCGTCGTTGGGGGATTGATGTGTCTTGGTTTAAGGATAAAGAGTGTTTGGATGGAGGGTGTGGCGGTGGACGGTATTTGGTGGCATTGACGAAGCTTGGTGCAAAGCGCGTGGAGGGCATTGATATCAGCGAAGAGGCTGTCAAAGCCGCGAACAATCGGCTCGCGAGTCGGAACATGGCAGACCGTGCGCATGCCCAGGTTGCCTCTGTGCTCGATATTCCGTTTGCAAATGCCTCTTTTGATTATGTCGTGTCATCCGGGGTAATTCATCACACGCCAAATCCAAAAAAGGGATTTGATGAGCTCGTGCGCGTTTTGCGTCCAGGTGGAAAGTTTTTCTTATCGGTGTATGGCCGTGGCGGTCTTGTGTGGATGGGAAATGACATCGGCCGTTTGATTGCCAAGGTAGTGCCATTCAAAACCATGGAAGCGCTCTGGAAAGCGGTAGGGATTCCTGCGAATAAGCGCTACAATTATTTGGACAACATGTATGTGCCGTATTGCGAACGGTATACGGAAAAAGAAATCCGCACATGGCTCGCAGACGCAGGCTTCACGAACGTCCAGCGCGTGAAGTTCGAACGCTACGATTATGCAACATTGTGGTCACGTTTTATGCACGGTGAGGGCTGGCTCCAATTTTACGCAGATAAGAAAACTGATCCATCATCCATGACTTCTGTTATGACCGAAACACCTGTATTGAAGATCCCCCTTCGTCCTGACTGGAAATTTGAACGTACAGATATTGAAGATGAGACAAAAGCCATCTACGACAATCTCTTTTCTGCCTACGACGAAAAACGCTTTCAAGAATCGGTCGAGCTGTTTCCCATGCGCCAGCAAAAGTGGGGAGTACCGCTTGAATGGTTCAAAGACAAAGTGTGCCTTGACGTTGGTTGTGGCCAAGGGCGTTTCGTGACTGCCTTGGGTCGACTTGGCGCCGCAAAAGCGATCGGCGTGGATATCAATGAGGAAGGATTGAAGGCTGGACGTGGACGCGAATGGTTTAAGGCGTTGAACAACGTCGAGCTCATGAATTCGTCTGCGGGAAACTTGCCTTTTGTCGACAAATATTTTGATTATGTTATTTGCTCTGGTGTCTTGCTCCTCATGCCAGATCCGAAAAAGGGGTTTGATGAACTCGTGCGTGTGACCAAACCGGGCGGCCGCATCTTCTTATCCATGTATGGTAAGGGTGGTCTGAAATGGGCCACAAATGATTTCTTTCGCTATTTCCTCATGCGCTGGGTGCCATTCCGTGTGACAGAAACAGTATTCAAGGCAGTCGGTGTGCCTCCCAACAAGCGCTATAATATTTTGGATAATCTCTACACGCCGTACACGCATCGTTACACGGAATCCGAAGTACGCAAGTGGTTTGAGGATGCAGGGTTTGAGAACGTTCGTCGCGTGAAGTTCGAGCGCTATGATTATGAAACGCTTCGCTCGCGTATGATCCACGGCGAGGGCTGGATCCAGATCATGGGGGATAGGAAAAAAGAACAGTCATGAGGCAAAAAAAGAACGCGGGGGAAACCCTGCGTTTTTAGTGGCGTACGCCCTGGAGATAGATGACGCCTGCACCGAGAACTGCTAGGCAGGTGCCGATGAGGTTGTACCAGTGTGGCTTGCGGGTACGGCGGACAAAATACTCCCACCCGCTTGTCAGGATGATCGAGCTCCGTTTGATCGCAATCACGTTCGGTGCCGAGATGAAGGCGAGCGCCCACATGTGCATCTCGAGCGTGCAAGCGTTGATAGCTCCGCCGCCAAGCAGGTACCACAGAGGAGGAAGGTCGGTCTCGCGCTTGCGCGGAAACATGCGACTCAACCCAAGGATCAGGCTCAGTGTGGTGATCATGATGCTCGTGCTCACCACGAGATACAGCGGACCGCTTGCATACTGCATGCCCAGCTTGTCCAGGTTTGCGGTCATGGAGAAGATGATGGCAACGCCCAACTTGGATCCTACGCCTGGTTGTCGAAGCATCTCTCGAACCGGTGCAAAGAACCCGGGCATACTGCCGTCCTTGTTTGGACCTGGGTGTGCACTTCCGTAGATGCCGAGGACCACGCAGATGATGCCGACCGCGCCCCACAGGGTCACGTGATCGTTTGTCATGAGCGGGGTTGTGATGAGCATGAACGCGGGAGTGAGCGCGAGCATCGGTTGAGTGATCGAGAGCGGCCCGAGTGCCAATGCACGCATGTAGAGCACGTTGGCAATCGCGACGAGCACTCCGTGCACGCTTACGACAATCCAGAAGCGCGGGTCAATGCGTGGGATGCCCTTCCAAAGCAGGATCGCGAGGAGTGGCAGGAACGAGGAACAGGCGAGGACAAGCGCCTTTACCAGCGGCTGGAACTTTTTCATGCGTTCCGTGCTGTGATAAAGGTCCTTTGTCCCTTCGAGAAGAGCAGTGACGAGCGCGAGGAGATATCCCACGGTTATAGTCCTTTCCGGCTCTTGACGGCCAATGAGTAGTCCCTGCGGCAGGGTAGTCGTATTCATGGGCTTTTGTCAATGATTGACAGGTTGGTGCTATCTCGTTAGGTTTTGTATCAATATGACAATCCCCAATTTTTGTTTTCGCCCTCAAGACGGATCAAAACCGCCTGCCTTTATCATCGCTGAAATTGGCAAGAACTTCATCCAATCTGAGGACGAGCGTTCTGTGGAGGAATATTTGGCCAATGCGATTGCGCTTGTGAAGGCCGCGAAAGAGGCGGGCGCGGACGCCGTCAAGTTTCAAACACACAACGTGGAGGATGAGCAGGCGAATATTGATGTGACCTCCCCGCACTTCAAAGCGCGTGATCGGTATAGCTGGGTGTCGCGTAATGATCGGTCTACGCCGCTTGAAACGTTTTGGAAGCCGTTGAAAAAAGCATGTGATGACATGGGCATCATCTTTTTTTCCACGCCCATGAGTCGCGGAGCCGCGCATAAACTCGCAGAGGTGGATCCGGCGATTTGGAAGGTTGGCTCTGGTGATATTCTTGACTTCGTGATGTTGGATTATTTGCGTAATAGCGGAAAGCCGATTCTCATCAGCGCAGGCATGAGCACGTTGGAAGAAGTGGACCAGTCACTGGCGTTCTTGCGCGAAAAAACAGATCAGGTTGTGCTCCTTCATTGCGTATCAAAATATCCGTGTCCGCCAGAAGAGTTGTCATTGAACACGATCAAGTTTTTTCAAGATCGATACCAATTACCGATTGGGTTTTCAGACCATTCGATTACCACGGCCTCGGCGATTGCGGCTGTGGCGCTTGGGGCGCGTGTGGTGGAAAAGCACTTTTCCCTTGATCGAACGCTGTTTGGTGCGGATCACAAAGTCTCGCTCACGCCAGAAGAATTTGCCGGGCTTGTCCAAGGCATCCGTCGCGTTGAACGCGATGGGGAATATGCACGGGAAGTTCTCGAGGACGAAGTGGTGAAGCGCGCGATGGGAACGGAAGCCAAGGTGCTCGACGAAGGCGAAGCGGTCTTTCGTCCGCTTTTCAGAAAAACGCTCGTTGCGGCCATGGATTTGCCTGTTGGGACTGTCCTTGAGCCACAGCATCTCTACGCCATGCGACCTCAGGCTCACCTGGCAGGCCGCCCGTCCGAGGGATATACGCTAGTGGTTGGTCAGCGCCTGACGCGGCCTGTAAAGCGTTTTGAGCCCATTGCGGAGGATCATACAGACCCAGCTTCCTCGTCTTGACGAAAACAATGGTATTTGTTTACATGCCCCTACGCCAATAGGGGCGTGTTTGTTTGGAGGATCCGATGACCGACGCCGACAAGTCCGACAAGCCCCAGACCCCGCCGACCACCATGGTTTTCGCGGGAGACGCGGCCCAGGCCTACGCCGCGTTCAACCTCCGGGACCCCTACTACCCCGAGATGGCGGGGCATGTCCTGAACCTCGCGCTTGCCCGCCATGGGGAGGAGTACCTCGGATGGGCTGTGGATCTGGGTGCTGGGATCGGCATCTCGACCATGGTGTTCCATCGATACGCCGACAAGACCTTCGCCGTGGAGCCCGAGAGCGCCATGCGGGCGATGTGCTCTCTGAACGTGCTCGGCGATCCGAACGTCCGCGTGCTCGAGGGTCGCGGCGAGAACCTGGCCGAGACGCTCGGGGCGGACGCGGGGATGATCGATACGGTGCTCTGCTCCCAGGCGTTCCACCTCTTCAACCCGCCGGGCAAGCCGAGCCTGGTGCCGGAGGTCATGCGGCAGGTCGCCGAGGTGTTGCGGTCGGAGGGCGTCTTCGCCTTTGACCTGGGCCCCTCGAACTACGCGTTCAAGATCCAGCTCCAGGACCACCGCGAGCCCGTGTCCGACGACAACCCGGGGATCATGACCGAGCTCGGCCATCCGCTCTACCGCGAGGCCGAGAAGGCGGTGAAGCGCTCGTTGGTCAACCGCGGCATCGTGCGCGAGGAGGATCTGCCCGAGTCGCTCTGGCCTGCGGCCGCGGCGCGCATGGACTTCCTCTACTTGCGTACGTATGCCCAGAGGGCCGGCTTCCAGGACCTCGAGGTCACGGAGGTGCTCGTGCCCATCACGGGCGACCGGGTGATCGAGTTCATCCGCAACTCCTGGACCGTGTTCTTCCGCTGGGGCGAGCTCTCCAAGCTCCCCATGGAGGTCAAGATGGCCGTCATGGGTGACGCGCTCCGCGAGCTCTTCTCGGAGAATTGCGTGGAGCGGTACAAGCACGTCTGTGCCTATCACCCCACGGCCGTGCTGACCTGCGTCAAGTCCTAGCGGCCGCACCCTGCTGAACCACCTCACCTGAGGTGTCTTTTTTTATGCCGCATTTCTTGACGGTTTGGCTCGATGTGCTACCTTTTTGCGAGTTCGTTCAAGAGGAACCCATGAACCACCATTACATCGGCGGTGCCTTGACTCTGGTGGGTGCATTGCTGGCGGCAAAGTTTGCCGTGAAACAGCGTAAACTGCTCAAGCGCAGTGAGAATGAAGCAGAGTGCCCTGCAGAGGACGTGGCACTGAGCGCGACCATGTGCGTGGCAACGCTCGCACTTTTCGCGGTCTTCTTCCTGAGTGGGGCGCCGGCAAACATCAAGCCCGGATTTTGGCTTTGGGTGCTTATCACGGGTATCCTGAACGTCTTCATCAGCTACCTGGGGTTCAAGGCTCTGGCAACCAAGGACGATGTGTCCTTGATCGTGCCGATCCGCGACACAACGCCTGCCTTCGTGGTCTTCACGGCTTGGTTTGTGACCAGGTACTTTGGTGGTGCCGGCGAAGCGCCGAGTCTGCTGGGCTATGTCGGGATCCTGCTCCTCGTGTTAGGCACGTACGTGCTCAATATCCAGGGCTTGATCGATGCGCTCTATGGCGGTCAGTGGACCTGGCGCGCATTCTTGGACCCGTGGGTAGGGCTTTGGAAACGTCCGGGCGTACGCCTGGCATTCCTCGCTTCCTGTATTGGGTGCATTGCCATCAGCTTCGATGGTCTGGCCGCACGCGCGGGCAATCCCATACTTGCCGTGGCCTGTGTAGTGAGCTTCCCTGCGGTCATCCACGCATCACGCGTGATCGCCTCAGGAAGAGCGCACGAGTGGTTTGACCGGAAGCGCGGCATGCCTTGGGGAGGAGTCAAGCTTGGCTTGCTCTTTGCGCTGGCAGTTGCGTTGTACTGGATCTCGTTCCTCTACCTCTTCGTAGCCTATCAGGCCACGTTGAAGCGGATGGAAACGGTCTTTGTCTTGCTTTTTGCGTATCGTGAGTTGGACGAGCGCAAGGAGATCCGCACGCGCCTTGTGGCAGTGGCGCTCATGATCATGGGTGCTGTGCTGGTTGCGAGGCAGTGACCTGGAAAGCGTACCCGTCGCTTTACAGGTTCAAAACACGGGTTGCAGAGAACACGAGGAAATCATGGGACAGAACGATCAGGAGCAGGGTCAGGATCCGCGGAACGAGGTCTTCCAGGGCCTGGCCGCGATTCTCTACGCGTGTTGCGGCCCTGTGGACGGGGGTTACAAGCTCCAGTCCAAGACGCTCGCGAGCATGGCGAACGCGAACGGCGGCTTGCTCGGCAAGCGCGTGCTCGACTTGGGCTGTGGGTACGGAACCACGTCCCTGGCCATTGCCGAGCACCTGCCCGCGGAGATCGTGGCCGACGACGTTTCGGCACAGCACCTCGAGCTCCTGGAGAAGACGCTCTTGAGCAAGGCCGAGCTGGGGGAGTACCTGGAAAGCAAGGGAGCGCTGACGTTCATGCGCGTTTCCATGCTCGACGCGCTGATCCAGCACCTGGAGCAGATGCGGGATGAGTTTGACGATGGGGTGTTCTCGCGTAGCGGGGGCACGCTCCAGACCCTCAAGTGCTCTGCGCTTGACCTCACGCTCGAGCAGGTGCCGGGTCACAAGCCGTTCGACGCGGTCCTGGGGTGTAACTCCTTCCACTGGCCCGTGAACCAGCGGCGTGCCCTGTACGAGGAAAAGGGGTCGATGCCGAGCACGGCGGCGCTGAACCAGGCCATGGATGACACGCTCGAGCGCCTTGAGGGGGTGCTCAAGCCGAACGGCATCTTGGCCTTGCTCGAGCCCACGGACTTCGTGTCCTACGATACGGATCCCAAGCTCGACCAGGCTCTGCAGGACGCGAGCATGGTCAACCTGCGGGTGTTCACGGCGTTTCACATGGAGATTAACCAGCTCCTTGCGGAACAGTACGGGATCACGGGGCGCAAGGTGCCCACGGCTCCACTGATCTTCCGAGTGAGTCGGCTCGAGGCTGTGTTTCGTCGCAACGGCTTCCAACTCGACCGCGTGGTGCCTGTGACGCCCATGCTCTACGCGAACCCTCTGGACATGATGTTCGCGCGTCTGCCCATGCTCCTCGGCCAGGTGCCCATCTCCTTTGACCAGAAGATGGAAGTCGCGAAGACCGTTCGGTCGCTGTTTGCCGGCACGGGCTACGACCGCTTGTCGGTCATGAACATGCCGTTCTTCGTCCTCCTGGCGCACAAGCTCGACTGAGCAGACCGCGGCCGTCCTTCGTACATTCTCTGAGCCGCGTGGCTCTTTTTTCTTTACGAAAAAATTGACGCTCACTCTTCCACCTGTCTTAATCTCTGCATATGAATGAAGCCTCTTTATTGCCCTGTGTGTTCGTGCAAAAGACATTGGTTGATGAGACGCTCGCGGTTCCGTCAACGCAAGGCAAGCGCCTTCTTGAGCCTCTTAAAGCTCTCGCATCCGCGAACAAGATGCCGATGAATATTTTGGAGGATTGTGAAGTGTCAAACGAGGCAGAGGTGCACACGCATGAGGCAGATCTTTGGCATTGTTTGGAGGGTGAGGTGACGTTTGTCTACGGCGGCGAGATGGTGGATCCATGGAACAAAAAACTCGCAGATGGCACAGAAGATCCACGCGAGGTGAAGGCAAAGGAGATTCGAGGCGGGACAGAGGTGGTGATGCATCCTGGTGACTGGCTTTGGATCCCCGCGGGCCAACCACATCAGCATCGATGTACAGGGACAGCAAGACTTGCCATCATCAAAATTCCAAATTCAGCTTCACATTGACGTTTTCTGGACCAGCGGGGTAATATCCATCGACTGTTTATCCTATGGAAACGAGCTCAGGAAACCGTCGAAAAGTGTGCGTGGTGATTATTGGCCGAGCCAATTACGGCCGGATCAAATCCGTGTGCGCCGCTGTTCAGCGTCGTCCAGATTTGCAATTGCAGATCATTGGCGGTTCATCACTGTTGCTGGAACGCTATGGCAAGGGCGCGGACAATGTTCGCGCAGATGGGTTTGCTATTGATCATGAGGCTTTTATGGCTGTGGAGGGGGAGACGCCGCTGACCATGGCAAAGTCCGTAGGATTGGGTATTTTGGAAATCACAAATGCGTTGAACACGCTGAAGCCGGATGTGGTGCTCACGATTGCCGATCGATTTGAAACGATTGCCACGGCCATTGCCGCGTCTTACATGAACATTCCGGTGGCGCACACACAAGGTGGCGAAGTCACAGGCTCGATCGATGAGCATGTGCGTCATGCGGTGACAAAACTTGCGCACATCCATTTTCCTGCGACGCAGATGAGCGCAGAACGTTTGATTAAGATGGGTGAACATGCGGATACCGTGCATATGACCGGCTGTCCGGCCATTGATTTGGTTGCGCAGATGGACACACGGTTTACGCCGGAGGAGCTGGAAAAGATTGGCTATTGGGGCGTAGGAGCAAAGATCGATCCCGAACAGCCCTACTTACTCATGCTCCAGCATCCTGTGACCACAGAGTATGGTACGGGGTATCAACAAATCGTGGAGACGATTGAGGCAGTCCATGCCGCGAACATGCAGGCCATGGTGCTTTGGCCCAATATCGATGCGGGGTCAGATGATATTTCGAAGGGCATGCGCGTCTTTCGCGAGCATCATCCAGAAGCAAAGATGCGGTTTTATAAAAACTTTCCACCAGAATTTTACGCAAAGATCGTGGCACGTGCCGCTTGCACGGTAGGCAACTCTTCGTCGTTTATCCGCGAGGGAAGCTATCTTGGTACGCCGGCAGTGATTGTGGGGTCTCGCCAGCAAGGACGCGAGCATGGTCGCAATGCCATGGTAGAAATCCCTTACGAACGCACAGCGATTCGTGCCGCACTTGATCAACAGCTGACCCATGGTCGTTATGGGATTGATCCTATTTTTGGGGATGGAAAAGCAGGGGAGCGTATTGCAGAGATCCTGGCGACCGCAAATTTCCGTATTCAAAAAAGAATAACGTATTAATTTTTTTTCTTCCTCCTATGGGACGTGTTGTTATCATGGAACCAGCGGGTTATAGCCCACGCGCACTTGCCAGCTATGCCACGATTGGAGAGGTTGTGCAGGGTCCGTTTGCTACGGAGGAAGCCTTACGATCTGCACTTGCTGAAGCAGAAGTGATCGTGATTCGTTTGGGGAAAGTGCCAGCCTCTTTGATGGAGATGGCGCCAAAATTGCGCGTGATCGCTTCGCCAACAACGGGCATTGATCATATTGATATTCCTACGGCAGAACGTCGTGGCATTGCGATTGTGTGTCTCAAGGGCAAGCGCGATCTCTTGGATAAGATTTACGCGACATCAGAACTGACCGTGACGCTCATCCTCTCCTTGTTGCGGCGTATTCCTGCGGCGCACGCCCATGTGACGGAGGGCGGTTGGGATCGCCAACGTTTTATCGGCACAGAGGTGAGCGGCAAGACCGTGGGGTTGATTGGGTGCGGGCGCTTGGGTGCACGTGTCGCTACGATCCTCGACGCCATGGGAGCAAAGGTGATTGCCTGTGATCCGTATCAACCTGCAGAAAAGATTCCTGCTTGTGTGACGCGATTGCCTCTTGAAGAGGTGCTGTCTGTTTCAGATATCGTTTCTGTACACGTCGCGTTGAGCCCAGAAACCACGCGCATGATTGCAGAGCCGCAGTTTGCGCTGATGAAGCAAGGGGCGTTTTTTATCAACACCTCGCGTGGGCAAGTCGTAGACGAAACAGCATTGCTCCATGCGTTGGAGAGCGGTCACCTGACGGGCGCGGCATTGGATGTGATGGAAGGAGAAGATGGCGATGGCCGTCATCTCGCAACGAATCCGCTCCGCGAGTACGCGAAGACGCACGATCGTTTGATCTTAGTGCCGCATATCGGCGGAGCAACGCATGAGTCCATGGGGCTCACAGAAGATGCGATCGCCGCAGATGTGCTCACCTATCTTTCTTCACACGTAAAATAATATTTGCTATGTCTTCGCTTCGCATCCTCGGAATTATTACGGCACGTGGTGGTTCAAAAGGCGTCCCACGGAAAAATATTCGTGATCTCGCAGGCAAACCACTGATCGCCTGGTCCATTGAAGCGGCTAAGGGGAGCAGACTCACGGACTGCATTGTCTCAACAGATGATGAGGAGATTGCGGAGGTGTCACGTCAATTTGGAGGACGTGTGCCTTTCATACGTCCGGCGGAATATGCCACAGATACGGCAACGAGCATCTCTGTGGTACAGCATGCTTTAGCGTGGCTGAAGGAAAACGAGGGGAAGGAGTTTGATGCGGTGATGATCCTGCAACCAACAAGCCCGATGCGCCTTTCGACGGATATTGACGCGTGTATTGATCTGCTGGAAACATCCGGTGCAGATTCTGTGATGAGCATGGTAAAGCTCTCAGATTTCGCGCCGAAGAAATTAAAAAAGCTTGATGGCGATCGTATCCTTCCATATTTTGAAGATGAGGGGCAGATGAGTTCTTCGCGCCAAGCGCTTCCGGATGTCTATCGTCGTAATTGTGCGGTCTATCTCACCAAGACGCCATTCTTGCTTGCGAATGATTTATTTGGGAAGGACTCTCGCGCGTACGTGATGCCTGAGGAGCGATCCATTGATATTAATACCCCACAGGATCTCCAATTCGCAGATTTTGTTCTGCGCCGTCAGCAAGAAGCATTGTCTCACGCCTAGTATGTGTGGCATTGCAGGCATCCTGAGTAAGACGCCGGATCACGCTATCGCAGAGCGCATGATTCGTGCGCTTGCCCATCGCGGGCCCGATGGGGAGGGGATTATGGACCTGCCCATGGCTGTATTTGCGCATCGCCGTCTTTCCATTATCGATTTGTCTGATGCGGGCCGCCAACCCATGGAGTCGTATGACGGGCGATTTGTCATTACATTCAACGGTGAGATCTACAACTACAAAGAACTTCGTGCAGAGCTCGCAGGCTATCCATTCCGTTCGCAAACAGACACGGAAGTGATTCTCGCGGCATGGGAAACATGGGGAGAAGCGTGTTTGGATCGATTTTTAGGCATGTTCGCGTTTGCGATCGCGGATCGAAAAGAGCAGACTGTCACAATCGTGCGCGATCGGTTGGGGATCAAGCCATTATATTATGCAGAACAGAATGGCTCGCTGTTGTTTGCTTCAGAAATTAAAGCGCTATTCGCAGGAGGCGTGAAAGCAAAACCTAATGAACGCATGCTCGCCCATTACTTGTTGTATGGGTATTACGATCATACGCCAGAGACCTTTTATGAAGGGGTGCGTTCATTGCGTGGCGGGCATTTGATGCGCTGGAAAGAGGGGAAGAGTGAGATCAAACGCTGGTGGTATTTGCCGGATCATGTTGCACCTATCACGCATCTGAAGGAGGAAGAGGTGATAGCGACGTTTCGTGGATTGCTGGATGATAGCCTGCGCATGCACTTGCGGAGTGATGTTCCTGTGGGGATCAATCTCTCCAGTGGTATTGATTCGTTGAGTTTGTTTTTTGAGTTGCAACGCATTGCAGAGCTCTCAAAGCTTCACATTTTTTCCATGGGATTTGCGGATCCTGCGTTTGATGAAACCACGGATATTGCCGGACTTGCAGAGCAGGCAGGTGTGCCGTTTCATCGTGTGGAGATTACGCCTGCAGATGAAGAGCGTTATCGGGATGCCGTCTCTACGGCACTGGATCAACCGTACGGAGGACTGTCCACGATTGGGTATTACAAACTCATGACAGAGCCGCGCAAACACGGCGTGAAGGTGTTGCTCGAAGGACAGGGCGTCGATGAGATGTTAGGTGGCTATCGCTATTTTACAGGGCCACTCTATCGCGATTATGTCCGCGAAGGTCGCTGGGATCGTATTGGGGCGGAAGTTCGTCGTGGGGCGCAGGATCGTGCACCGTGGCACCTATGGCAGTCGGCTATGGGGTTTGTGGAAACGTGGCATAAGGCAGGTCGTACGGCTTTTCAGGATGGCACGGCATTCCTTCATCATGAGTGTTTACGCCCCGAGTGGGTTGCGCGCGCCCAACAGGTGGAAACGCCTGTGTTTGAAGCGCCGTTTGCGAGCGCCTTTCAAAACGCGCTCTATCGCGACACGACGGCGACAAAACTCCCACGTGTTCTTCGTTTTAATGATCTTGTGAGCATGGCCTTTGGGTTGGAACTGCGCGTGCCCTTTTTGGATCATCGTATCGTGGAATATGCGTTTAGCTTACCGGACGTTTGGAAAATGGCAGATGGTCGGACAAAAGTTTTGTTACGAGAATCCATGAAGGGCGTGGTGCCAGAAGCGTTGCGTACGCGGCAAAAACGACCACAGTCATCTCCGCAGACACTCTGGTACAAGACCGCGCTCCAGGAGAATGTGGCAAAGGTCCTTCGTTCAGATGCCCTACGAGCACTCCCTATGGTTGATGCCGTGGCCGCTCAAAAATCGTTTGACGCATTCGTACACGATCCGAAACAAAATAATTCTTTCTTTTATTGGCAGTTGATAAATCTCTTGCAGGTCTATCGCGTATGCGGTCTGTAGCTTCTGACGGGCCTCTATGCCCTGTTTGTCACGGACAGCGTGTCGTGAAGATTGACCATCGTCGGTTGAAGCGCGGATGGCACACGAACGTACTGTGTCGTGATTGCGGCATGGTCTTTTCCGCGCCACGACCACCAGCCCGCGTGTATGAGGATTTTTATCGCCATGAGTATACCTCTGCGGTGTATGGGTTGAGTGATGATCCGAAGAAGATTCAGGAGATTTTTGCATGGCGCACGCGTCGTTCGCTCGAAAAAATTGGGTATTTCCCGAAGCTCTGGAAAAAGGGAATGAACGTGCTGGAGGTAGGCGCAGGCATTGGGGCGTTTCTCATGGCATTACGAAAACGCTTTGGTTGTCGTGTATTCGCAGTGGAGCCAGCACCGAGCTTTGTTGCGTTGGGTCGTGCGCAGGGAAAGCTTTTGTATGCGCCGAGCACGTTTGAGGAGTTTTTGCGCAAACCACCCACGGCATTCCCTCGAAAATATGACGCGATTGTCCTGGATCAGATGCTGGAGCATGCTTTGGACCCCGTGACATTTTTGATGGCGTTACAGAGTCTCCTGAAGCCAGAGGGATTTTTATTTATCAGTGTGCCAAACATCGCGGCACCCAAAGATCAACGCGCATCCTTTTTTATTTTTGAACACGTCTCTTCTTTCTCCCCGTATCCTTTAGCGACCCTTCTTCTGCGCTGTGGCTATAAAGTAGTGGGCATGCACGCAGAAGCACCCGGCTCTCTGCAGATCGTGGCGGCGCCCTTTCGTTCCACGCGTCCCATGGTCCATCCTGCCGTGATTGGTCAGCCATTGACCGCGCCTGACATTCGGCGAGGATTTGCCGCGCTCGAGTGATGCTATATGCGTTTATTGGAAACCGAGCGGGAGAGGGAACGTTGGTATAGGCTGTGCTTCCTAGGGATCCTTCTCTGGGTCGGTTTTTGGGCCACGCGTTATTTATTGGACAGCCCTCGTCCCTGGTTTGATGAAGGTATCTATCTTCAAGCCGCAAAGAATCTTGCGGAGCAAGGACGTTTTGGGATTCAGGTTGCGCCAGGAAGATTGGTGGGATTGGACATGGTGACAGTTGGCTATCCATTGCTCGCGCCGCTCGCCGGTGTATTCAAGCTCTTTGGTGCAACGCTCGAAGCCGCGCGTGGGATGATGGTTGGGTGGATCATGGGGCTTGTGATTCTTCTCGGGATGCTCTGTCGTCGTTTGTATGGTCGTCGAGTAGCATTACTTGCATTAGGATTGCTCGCCTCATTTGGACCATTGTACGGGAATGGAAAAAACGTGTTAGGGGAAATACCGGGATTAGTGTACCTCTCTGCCTGTTGCCTGGTCCTGCTGGCTATTGAGCGTGGAAAACGGGGATGGGGTATGGCTCTACTGTCCGGTGGATTACTCGCGCTCTCTGCAACGACAAAACCTTCGTTTATCATCCTCCTCCCTGCGGCGGCTGTGGCCTTGTGTGTGTGGTGGTGGCGAGGTACGCGATTTTCTTGGGGCGAATATCTTGGTGCTTTTGCGGGGGTATCTGTCGGGCTCCTCGTGTGGGTACTCACGCAGTTTCATTCTGCGTCACTAGGTGAAGTTCTTGCGCATTATGCAAACCCCTACGGCATCGCAGACCTCGCAACGCGCATGCGTCTTAACATGGTGGGGATGGTGACGCATGGAACGCCTCTGCATATGTTATTGTTGGGTGGCGTAACATTGGTTGCATGGATGAAACGCGGCGCGCGACGCTTGTCAGCCGTAGAAATCATGCTCGGCGCGTTCATCCTCCTTACGCTTGTGAGCTATGTACGAACAGCGGGCTGGTATCGCTACTTTTTTCTTGCGCATGTCTTGCTTCTTGTCCTTGCGCCCTCTGCCATTCTCTTTCTCGCGTCACAGTGGTTTAAGGTGCAAGGGCGTCGATTGGCAATCGTGATCATCATCGCGCTATTTGGCGTGAATGGCTATGCGCTCTGGAGAGATCCGTTTCCGATATTTGGCACGGATTGGCGTGCGTTACGTCAGGCGATGCAAGGAGTACCGATGGAGAAAACTATCTTGTTTGTGAATGCCCCGGAAGCTGCGTTTTTTTATCCGCGGCAGGAGTACTATCAGTTACTACGCATCACCGAGCGGCTGACGATTGGTGAAGACATTTTATCTATCGTACCGCCTCCGCATTATCTTATTATGACGGATCGTGTTGTAGAGGGAGACCTATTGCTGGGTCGTGGCTATGTGCAAGAACAGCAGTTTGGCCACGTGGCAGTATGGCGGTATTCCCCTTAGGTTTTCTCGACAGGTGGGGGTATCTGCATTATGATGATTTTGCATAGAATATTATGACATCTCACGAATATTTCCTTGAGAAGTTCGCCAAAATCTACCCCTTTTCCCATTGTATTTGGCGTATTCCTGAGGCAGTCGCTCAAACGCAATTTCTTCCATTTCGCGGCCCGTGTCTGGATCTTGGTTGTGGCGATGGTACGTACATGCAGGTGATGCTTGGTCAGGTGGGACGCCCGACAGACCTTACGACGGGCTCTACCGCAAAGTTGATTGGCCTTGACCCTCAAGCTGTTGAAATTGAACGCGCTCGTGCTCGTGGGATTTATGATGAGTTGATCGTGGGTGTGTCGACAAAGATTCCTTTGCCAGACGCTTCTGTTTCCATGGTGTTTTCTAATAGCGTCGTCGAACACATTGAGGATAAGCAGGGAACGATTCGCGAGATTGCTCGTATCTTGAAGCCAGGTGGCCGGTATGTGTTTAGTGCGCCCTCAGAAGGCTTTACGCCGGGGTTGCCCTGGCGACAACGATTAGAACGCTGGCGCATGGGAACGGGGGACGCATGGGCGAGCCTATTGAATGGCACATTTAAACACTATTGGATGCAGTCTCCAGAAGCATGGACACAGGACCTTGCGCAGGCAGGTCTTCGTGTCGTTGGACATCGGTATACATTAACTCCGGAAAATCATGCAACGTGGGAACGCTTTTTGATCCCATCCTATCTCCAACATATTCCCGCAAAACGTTTTGGGTGGGTGCCTGGAGCGGGTTTATCTAAGGCCGCACTTCGTCGTCGTATGGTAGCACTGGAGGAGCCTGCAGATCTTTCCAGTGGTGGAAATATCGTGATGTGCGCAGAGAAGCCGTTATCTTGATATGCGCATTTCGCTCGTGGTCCCAACTTTGAATGAACGCGGTTCTATTGAATTGCTGCTTCGTGGAATCGCGGAAGCATGGACGCAACTCCCTTCTGGAACGGCTCTGGAAGTACTTATTGTAGATGATGGTTCCACGGATGGAACAGCCACTGCCGCACGTTCCGTCGCCTTACCCTTCCCGGTCCGGGTCATTGAACGGCAAGAACGAGGGCTCGCTACTGCGGTCCTTCGGGGGTTTCGTGAAGCCACCGGAGAGGTGCTTGGCGTTATGGATGCAGACTTATCCCATCCCACGGAAGTACTTCCTCTGCTGGTGGAGGCGCTTGAACGCGCAGATTTGGTCGTGGCGAGTCGTCATGCACTTGGTGGCGCCGTGGAAGAGTGGCCTTGGTATCGTAAGTTCGCTTCTTGGTTTGCCACCCAATTAGCACGTCCGTTGGGTATCGTTACCTCAGATCCGATGTCTGGATATTTTCTTCTGAAGCGTTCGGTTGTTGAGGGGGCCGTTTGTTCTCCATTGGGTTACAAAATATTGCTCGAAATTCTCGTCAAGGGGCAGTATCGTGCGTTGACAGAAATTCCCTATACGTTTCGTAATCGTGATGTAGGTAAGAGCAAGATGGGGTGGCGTGAGTCACTTAATTACCTTCGGCATCTCCTTCGATTATATTATTGGCGTTTCGGCCATAAGCATTCTTCTTGATCATGATATGGAATCTATAACACAGCCGCCCGCGCCCTCTTTGTCGATCAAAGAACTGCGTGCTCGGTGCCAATCCACAGCGCCCGCACCTGAACGCGAAACCTTTACGGGAAAACGTGCGCGTTTCTTTTCGATCTACTTCACGAAACTTTTTTTGTTGACATCCATCACGCCGAATCAGATCACAGCTATTTCCGTCATGGTGTTTTTTATAGGGGTTGGGTTATTCCTCACGCTTGATCGAACCTGGTCCATCGTAGGAGCGCTCCTCGTCTTTTTTGCAACGGTACTTGATGGTTGCGATGGCGAGGTCGCGCGATTCCGTGAGACGAGAAGTCTTGTGGGCGGCGTGTACGCAGAGCCGGTGAGCCATGATTTTCAATACGGTTTCATGTTTTTGCCGCTCGGACTTGCGGCGACGTGGATGACCGGAAGCGAGTGGTTTATGGTGGCGGGATTTCTTGCGTCCGTCTCAAAACTCGTGACGCGCTTGTTGGAAACGCGCTTTTGGGCGCTCTCTCAACCAACGCCGCTTACGCCGGAACAACGACAAGAACTGCGCCAGAAGTTTTTAGCGCGACCTTCGTATCTGCGGTTTGCGTCCTGGTTAAAGAGAAATATCTTTTCTTCTAATGGCATGATCCTTCCGTTGCTCGTGGTCGCGATCGGTGAGTGGTTGCCTTGGTACGTGGCGTTTTACGGTGCGAGCTACACGGGGTTTCTGGCGCTGACGTTTTTCCGTCAGCTACGTCGTTTGCAGACGCTTCGCGTGGAAACTGCTGCTCCTCCTGTGGCAGGGTCTGCGGATTAGGAGAGGCGAAAATCTATCGCGCTCTTGATCACAAGACGTTGTTCGCTTGCATCCAATGCTTTGTGAAGCTCATGAAACGGGTAGGTATGCTCCTTGGAGAGATAGAGCCACGGATCAAGTTTGCCGGCACGCAATGCTTCAACAACTTCTTCATGCGTGGTCCCTTCTTCGTATTCGTTGCCATTAAAATACATGAAAGCTCCTGGTGCCTTTGTCGCGTGTAAATCGTAGGCGAGAAAGTGATCGAGGCCGTAGACGGCCACTTTCCCATGCGGTTTGAGGCGAGGAAGTATGGCGTTCAATCCGTCGCTTTTGCCAATGGCGTCGATCATGACATCGAAACGTTCGTGGGTATGGAGTGAGGCAAGGGCGTCTGTATCTCGATAGGAAATAAAATGCGTTGCACCGGCTTGTTGAAAAGAAGAGGCGCGTTGAGGACTACCAATAACAGACGGCACAAGGCCAAGGTTACGCGCGTGTTCGACAAAGGCCAGAGCATTTGCTCCAGAGCCAATGATGAGGATGCGTTCGCCAGCGTGTACGCCCATACGTCGCAAGAAGGAAAGCGTCTCTCGCCACGTGATCACCATGGTTGCCGCAAGAGGGTCTATATCAGGAGGAAGTACCTGGTGGATCATGTGTGGTCTCCATGTGGATTCCGGAACACCGTGGTCACGAAGCGCCTGCCAATCCGTGACAATGCCACGTTCCGCAAAAGAGCCCCAGCCCGGTTTGACGCGGATGTTGCTTTCCGATGGAAGAGTATTCACGACACGCGTCACGAGGTCACCGACCTTGAACTGCCGCACGTGTGTACCAACAGCAAGGACGCGGCCAATACCTTCATGCCCGAGGATCGTGGGAAAGGGGACTTCAAAATACGGATCACCTTTGATCGCATGGTGGTCCGTGCCGTTGCATATCGAGGCACAGAGGAGCTCGCAGAGCGCATCGTATTCGCCCATAACTGGCTCTGAAACCTCTTGGATATGCAAAATTTGCGGGGATTGAATAATGGCGGCCTTCATGGTACGGTCTCGAAAGATTTGCTCTAGAAATGCATCATAAGGCGGTCTTCTGATGCGTGTCAACTATGAAAAAAGCGATGGCAGTTCGCACGGCGGTTATACTTGCAGGCGGTCCCGGAAAGAGGCTCGAGTGTTTTGATACGATCAAGCCCTTGATTAAGGTCGGAGGCAAGCCTTTGATTGTCTGGACCATAGAGCGTTTACAGGAGGCGGGAATTTTAGATATTAAAATCGTCGTTAATCCGGGAGATACGCTTGTTCAGCGTGCACTTCTTGGAGATGCGCGTATCCATGCGACCGTTGAATATATTGATCAACCTATTACGCGCCCCACGATGCTCGGGTCTGTTTTGGCACTCGAGGGCAAGATCCAGGGCCCATTCTTGTTGACCGTGTGTGATGTGTTGAGTGCACGCAACACCTATACTCTTTTTCAAAAAGTTGGATCGCGGGAGATGATTTCTATTGGCGTGAGCATGGAACAGGCGGCCTATACTCTTTCAGGCGCAACGATCTTCGCTCAATGCCAGAAGGGACGTGTCCTACAGATGGGTGCGCATATTCCGGAAGCAAATGCCATGGAGATGGGGATCTATGCTTTTGGGGAAGGTGCGCTGTCCTTGTTCGTGAAGAAAGCAAAGCGACTTCCGCCGCAAGCGTCTTTTGAGGAGGCTTTGGCGTGCTACGCGAAACAGATGCCCCTCGTTGCTGTCGCATGTCCGGGCACTTGGTTTGATATCAATACACCATCTGTCTTGATTCGTGCGGAGCTATTTTTGCAACAAGGTGACTCTCGTGCGGCAAAAAAACAATCTGTGAAACGTCTGGCGCGTTTGTCTGCGCCCATTTCCTTTCGTTTTCAAAAATTGTTGGCTTTCGATGTATTTGTGAAACGTGGTCTTTTGAAGAATATCGGTCGTTATGAAGTGATTCCACCGGAATCGTATTATGCCCCCCATCATTTGATCGTGGATAAAAATATTGATGCCCTTTACGGGAAGTCTTTGCACAAACAGCTATTGGCACTTGGCTATCACGTGAACAAGATTGTGGTGGATCCTGGCGAATGGACAAAGAGTGCAGATGTTTATCTACGACTCGCGCAACAAATCCTCGCGGATGGTATTGATAAAAAATCGATTATTATTTCTTTGGGGGGTGGCGTGATCAAGGATCTCGCGGGTTTTTTGGCGGCCACGTTGTATCGCGGCATTGGGTCTATCCATATTCCGACGACAGTGCTTTCTCAGTGTGATGCGGCTATTGCATTGAAACAGGGTGTGAATGGCGAAGGAGGGAAAAATCTGATTGGAAGTTTTTACGCGCCTCTCAAAGTATTGGTTGATCCAGATGTGCTCACGACACTGGATGCGCGATACGTAAGTGACGGGCTGGCAGAGATTCTCAAACAAGCGTTTGCACAGGATGCAAAGCTCTACCAGACGTTCGTTTCCTATCGTGGTCCATTGAAACACATTCCTTTCCTAGAGAAGGTGATTCGTTGGAGCATTCGTTTGAAGATTGCCTCGATTCAAAAAGATTATTACGAAGACCATGTGGCGCTCGTCTATCAATACGGGCATGAGATTGGTCATGCGATTGAGTTTCTTTCGGGCTATCAACTTGGCCATGGCGAGTCCGTAGCGATCGGTATGCGCGTGTCTGCGGAACTCTCGCGTTTGATGGGGATTGCCGATGACGCGGTAGTGCAGAAGCATATCGATTTGATGAAGAAGTACCGTTTGCCCGTAGAGGTTCCTGTTTCCATCCGTGCGGAGGATGTGATGAACATGTTGAAAAGTAATAAAAAGTTTCACAGTGGCGAAGCGCACTTTGTTCTCGTTAAAGCGATTGGCTCTCTCTGGAATCAGCGAGGCCGGTATACGGCAACGTGTAGCGATGTCTTGGTGAAGAAGGCAATACAGTTGAGCTATGCGCCAGGATCCTAATCAGACAATCGCCCAAGCCATTGCTCTGCGCTACGGTGTTGTCGTGCATGATATTTCGCGCATTTCTCGAGGAGTCATCAATCAAAATTATCGCGTGCGTACAGATAAAGGAATGTTTTTATGGAAGGTGTATTCGTTGCGTACGCCAAAGCAGGTGACCTACGAGCTGGCCATTCTTCGGACGCTCCGTGCGAAGAATTTCCACTGTCCGGAAGTCGTGCAGGATCTTCAGGGTCATGCGCAGGGTGTGTGGGACGATCGTCCGTGCGTTTTGCTCCATTATATTCCTGGAAAACCTTTAGCGTATGCTACAGCTGTACAGCTGAATCGGATGGGTCAATTCCTCGGTGCCATGCATACAACACTGCAGGGGGTGACGCTTCCTCGTGTGGCGCGGGATCGTTGGGAGTATGCGGAGGTGCGGCGTATGCTGTTTGAGCATGGTGAGGAGATTGTTCGCAAGGGGTTCCCCGGGGGAGAGGCAGTGGTGGCATTCATGCAATCAGAGTTTGCGAAGTTACCTTCACAGAAGCAGCTCCCATGTGGCGTGACGCATCAGGATGTGAAGCCGGAAAATGTGATCGTTGATGCAAAAGGGAAACTACATTATTTAGATTTTGATAATGCCTATGAGGGCGTACTTTTGAATGATGTTGCGACAACGATTATTTGGACCTGCTTTCCAAAAGGCAAACTGGACGTGGCACTCCTGCGTGCAATTGTGCGCGGATATGAACGATCTCGGCTCCTCACGGAAGAAGAACGCGCCGCATTCGAGACAACGCTCAAGTTCCGTTTGCTACGTGAGGCCTTTGCGTGGCCTTATCGTTTCTCTCCAGAAGATGCTATGAAGAATCATACGCAATTTATCAAGGCCTATCGCGATCTTTGTCATTATTCCGTGATACAAAAACGTCTATGGAAATAACCGGCTTTATTCTTGCCGCAGGCATGGGCACGCGTTTGGGCGAGCTCACACGCGAAATGCCTAAGTCTCTTCTTGATGTGCATGGCAAACCCATGATCGCGTATGGATTACAGTTTCTTGCGGATCTCGGCGTCACGCAACGCTGTGTGATCGGAGGATTTCAGTTTCCGCTCATGGCAGAAACAGCTCGCGCGCTCGATGCAGGAACAAAGACCGTCGAAAACACAGAATACAAAAAGGGGAGTGCCACGACCTTGCGATATGGGCTCGACCATCTCGCGCCGGGCGCGGGATTTGTTGTAATGACGGCAGACCATCTTTTTCGCAAAGACATACCATTGCTTGCACGGGAACAATTTAGTGACACGCTCATGATCTTTACGGATCGTGATCGTGTATTGACGAACGATGATATGAAGGTGGAGCTTGATGCGGGAAAACATCATGTTGTACGTATGTCGAAAACGTTGGAGACGTTTGATTGCGGCTACGTGGGTTTTTCCTTTTGCCCCGCGTCCCTCGTTGAAACAGTACGTTCTGCGATTCCTCAGGCAATCGCGACGTTTGGAGAAAACGCGAATGTCGAGCATGTGTGGCAATGGCTCGCGGACCACGGTCATGCGATTACTACAGGCGACATCAGCGGTTCAAAATGGGTCGAGGTGGATATGCCGGACGAGCTCGATCGTGCGCGTGTCGAAGTGGATGCTCACGCTGATCTTTATCGTACGATCGTATGAGCAAGCCTTGTGCATTGTGTGGTTCAACGGAGCGCGACATCGTCTGCGAGCGTGCGGCATTGAAGCGGGGAGAAACGCGTGCGGTGACGAACGTGTTGTGTCGAGCGTGTGGATTTATTTTTAATGATCCAGAACCGAGCGAGGCAGACTTAACCCAGTATTATCAGGGAGAATTCGCCGCGGATAAGACCACATCCTCTTATGAGGGGATTGTCGAGCGTCTTCAGGTGAAGATGCAGGATCCTACGCGCAAAGAGTTGAAGGTTGTAGAGTTTCTCGCGCCTTATTTGAAAGAGGGAGTATCTGTTGTAGATATTGGTTGTAGCACGGGTTCTCTGCTTGCGGATCTGCGTCGGCGGTATGCCGTGGACGCGACAGGCGTGGAGCCGGATGCAACGTATGTACGCGTGGCACACGAACACTTGGCGATTCCGCAAGTACATCAGCAGTTTCTGGATGGATTTTCTGCGGGGAACACCCGTGTCTATGACGTAGTCATCTTGCGTCATGTGCTTGAGCATCTGTCTGATCCCAACAAGCGTATTGAACAGCTCAAAACGATGCTTGCTCCGCAGGGCGTGTTGTATCTCGCGTTTCCTAATGCCGTACGTTTGACGCCCTCTCGTGCACTCTCGCATTGTTTGGAGTTTGGCCATCTCTCGACGTTTTCTCCATGGACCATTCATCATTTTCTCCAGCGCCACGGCATGAAAATAGTGCGATGGAGTTTTGACCCGTCTCTGCAACTGCAGATTGTGGCAACGCGTATTGAAACGCCGATTGAGCCTGTCCCATACGCAGAGTTGCGGGAAGGCTCTGATCCGGCACAACTCTTGCGACGGTTACGCGCACACGGTCGTCGGCATTTTTTCTTTCGTGTGTTGCGTAAACTGAAGAATATTTTTGGATAAAAAATAGACTCCTTTCGCAGGAATCTAGGCGCGCATCCGCTCGAGATAGGACGCGTGAGGCTTGGTGAACTCGAGCAAGGTGCGGTGCGCCTCCGGACGGGCGCACACGATGTCGAACCGGAGCTGACGGGCCGAGCTCCGCATGTAGGATGCGAGGTCCTTTTTGACCTCGTCCCAGATGTGCGGGAAGCACGGCGTGCCGTCCCAGCGCGTGATCACGGCGCCGGTTTTCTCCGCCATGAGCACGATGGGCGCAATGTCCCAGAGCGCGAGCCCCGGGTGCACGACCCCGTCCAGCCGGCCTTCGAGCACCATGAGGCAGGTGCCGATGATTCCGCCCAGGGTAACTGCGCCAGCGGGCGAGAGCTTCCAGAGCTGGGAAGCTAGCTCTGCACCGTTCGGAAGCCAGTCAAACACCTCGTAGCCGATGCACCGCTTTTCCGGCGGCGCTTCGGGGAGGGGGATGAGCGGCTTATGACCCACGAGCACATGCGGCAGAGCCTCGTGCGTGCTGTAGAGCTTTCCGTTCATGCAGATCGCCGCGGCAACGGGCACGCCACGGTAGTGGATCGCGATGCTCACAGCCCACGGATCAAGTCCGCGGCTGAAGTTCCGGGTCCCGTCGATCGGGTCGATGACCCAAGCGAAGCCCGAGTCGCCGTAGTTGTTCTCCTCGCCCTCCTCACCAATGATCCCGTCAGCCGGGAACACGGATCGGATCTTGAGGGTGATCAGCTTCTCGACTGCCTGGTCAGCGCCCGTGACGAGCGTGGCGTATTCGCCGAAGTTGGCCTTTACCAGGCTCTGGCAGTTCTGTTGGCCGTTGCGCGCGATGTCGAACCCCTGGCGCGCCAGCTCCCTTGCCAGACGCAGACGTAGACGGATCTGGGTTCCTCTTTCGGTCTTCATGGCCTCTCCTCTACAGGATGCCTGCGCGCTTGGCCGCGCGGTAGGCGGTCATGGCGTGGGCGTTGCGGCCCGTGCGCACGTGGAGCGTGACGCCCGGCCGGTTGGGGTGTGGCATGGTGCCGCGCCAGTACAGATCCTCCAGTTCTTCGTAGTCGAAGAACAGGGGACGATCCATGACCTCGCCGAACTGCGGCCGCGGCTCTCCGGCAACGCCCAGGTGCACGGCGAACGTGCGGATGGGCGTGCCGTTGGTCGAGGGGTCCACAATGAAGGGACTCCCATGGTCCGTGTCACCGAAGTCCGGCTCGAGGGGGATGGGCGCGCCCACGATTTGGTGCCCCGCCTCTTCTAGCGTCTGGAGCTTGACCGCGTCCTCCCAGGCCTTGGCGCCCGTGAGCCCGCCGCCCGGAAACTCGAGCTCCCAGCGCTGGGACGGGTGCCGATCTGCCGGGATGAGCGCCAGCCGCCCGTCCGGACCGATCGCCACGATGATCACGCTCTTGCCGTGGACGCCGTTCTTCCACAGCACGCGGCTCCAGGTCCGGAACGTTCCGGGGTCCTTGGGCTTGGGGCCGGGGACGAAGATGACGTCCATGACGAGCCAGGCCACGGGGGAGATCGAACGGATCCCCACGCGGGCGTCCTCGGGGTTGAGGCCGAGCTTGCGGTACTTCTCCATGTCCTGCGCCTCGACCTGTTGGATGAGGTCAGGGTCAGTCGCGATCCAGGTCTCCCGCTCCTCGTCAACGGGCTTCTTGCGACAGGCCTCGGGCAGGGTCTCGAGAAACGCCAGGTAATTGCTGATGTGCAACGGAATCGCCATGGAAACCTCCGTGGCGAGTACTTTACGCCTTTTATTTGTTCTGTCAATCCTCGTCGTGAAGCGACTTGGTTTGACGCGGCGTGTCTTTTTCGTGATACTTTGCATGAAAAGCGTCCTCAGGACGTTCATCGAACTTATGTCTGAACATGCCTCACGAGAGGAAGAGTGCCTGGTGTGCGGGTCTTCTACCGTATTGCCTATTGATCAGCGAACCAGCTGTGGGCACATGATTCGCAATGTCCAATGCCAATCCTGCGGGTTTATCTTTATTTCGCCATGTGCTTCTGCGGAAGCGTATGCGAAATTCTATGCTTCGGGTTTTTCAACGGAATACAATCAACAAACAGCTGTGCCTTCGCAGGCACTGGTTCAGCAAGCACAACCAAAAACAGAACGACTCTTAACCTTCATTGCTCCACATCTTCGACCGAACATGCGCGTGTTGGAAATCGGTTGTGGTTTTGGGAACGTGCTTGCCGCATTGCGTGACCGTTTTCAGGCAGAGACGGTCGGCATTGAGCCTGATCCGCAAGGCGCGCCAGTCGCAAAAGAGGTGTTTGGACTGGATGTGCAGACAAGGACGTTTGAGGATTTTCTTGCGTCATGGGACGGCAAATCGTTTGATGCGATTATCATGCATCACGTACTCGAGCATTTTCTTGATCCGAACGTGGTCGGCACAGCGCTGACTCGTTTGCTTGCACCAGGTGGTTTTGTGTATATCGGTGTGCCAAATGGAGCTTGGCCCGCCTATCCGCGCTCGATCTTTTTCCGCTTTCCGCACACGCTGACGTTTACGCCGTACTCGCTCGCATATTTGTTATGGCGTCATGACTTGAAGGTTGTGAAGCAGGATCATTGGTCCAAGCCGCTCGCGTTTGTGGCTGTGCATCGCGCGGATGAGCGGCCGTCGATTGCTTGGCTGGGTCTTTGTCGAGCAAGTTTGCCACCCGCATGCGGAAGGCGACGCCTGAGTTGTGCAAATGCCTATCATGTGGCACGGTTAGCTTTACGAAAAGGCAAGGCGATGATTCCCATGTCTCTGAAGCAGAGATGGAAGGGATGGCGGAAAGCAAAATAAAGCATTCTCATGTATGAAGACTATTTTTCTTTGTATCAGTCGCGGTCTAGTCTGTCGTAATATTTTACGTACAGGTGTTTTGGAACAGCTCCTTGCGCACGAAGATCTTCGTGTGGTGCTCTTCCTGCCAAAACATCGCGATGGCATTCCACAGCATCTCCGCGAGGAGTTCGCCCATCCGCGCGTGACGATCGAAGAAATAGAAGAGATGCAATACGGTATCTTTGCCCGGAAAATTTGGATTCCGCTCGTGGACAATTTTGTGTATACGACGTCTACGGATCTGTTGGCAAAGATAGGTAGCGCCAAAGTTAAGCCTGTTGCGCAATGGTGGTACCCGATCCATCGGCGACTGTTTGCGATGCTTTCAAGACCCACATGGCTGAAGCGTGTAGCGCGTAAGATGGAACGGTGGCTGTTCCATGTACATGTATTTGACAATATCTTTCAGAAGTATCAGCCGAGCGCTGTTTTTGTGGGGGCGTATCTTTCAAAGGCAGATGTGGGCATGTTGAAGGCCGCGCAACAGCGCGGGATTCCTACCTGCGGAATGCAAAAAGGTTGGGACAATCTGGAACGTGTGCTGATTCGTACGGTACCGGACGTGTTTTTATGCCAGAACAAACTCATGCAGGAAACGGCCGCGCGCATCCAGGCTATTCCACAAACCACATCACGTGTCATCGGGTTTCCCCAGTTTGATGTGTATCACGACACAAGCAAGCTCATGACGCGTGAAGAGCTATATCAATACTTTGGGATTCCTTTGGATCATCATTTTATTTTGTTTGGTTCCGAAGGTCTTTGGACGCCGAATGATGATCGTATTATTGATGCGCTGTTGGATATGCGAGCCAAGGGGGAGATGCCGTTTCCTTTTACGGTTGTTGCGCGTCCGCATTTTAGCGACGTGCACAAAAAGCGCTATGACCGGTTTCGTGGACGTGAAGGTGTGGTTGTGGATGATACGTATCGTTGGGGTTCCTATTTCCCAGATACGTGGGACCCGACACGCGAAGATCTGCGCCGATTTGCCTCGGAGCTTTTGCATGCGAGTGCCATGCTTTGTATTGCCTCCACGCTTGCGCTTGATATGGCCTGCTTTGACCGTCCAGTGATTGGGATTGCTTTTGACGGCTACATTGAACCCAACGGCAATGATGCAACCGCGCGTTTGTATACCATGTCGCATTACCAACCTGTCGCGCAATCAGGTGGTGTAGACCTCGTGCATTCGCGCGAGGAACTGCGTCAGGCGCTCTTGCGAGCTGTGGAGCATCCAGAGGTGCGCGCAGAAGGGCGTGCACGACTGCGCGAGACCATGTGTGGACCATTGGATGGTCGCTCGGCAGAACGCGTCGCAGATGTTATTCTCTCCCTCTCATGAACTCCCACGCCTGTCCTCTCTGCGCCTCAGAAGACGCAACAACCGTTGCAACGGTTGCGGATTATGCGGTGCCCTGCAAAAACGTGATCTGTCAGCGTTGTGGATTTGTGTTTCAGGATCCGACTCCCACAGAGGAGGAGCTCGCGGCCTATTATCAACATACCTTTATTCAGGGACGTCATCAGGTCTTGTCACTGGATCAGGCACGGGAACGCGCTCAACAAAAGGGGAGCGAGAAAAAATATCCGGTGGATGGATTGCGTGACGGCTTGTCTGCATCTTCTCGTGTGTTGGAAATCGGATGTGGCTATGGCTTTCTTTTGCGTGCGTTGCGAGAAGTAACAGGCTGTTCTGTCGAAGGCGTAGAACCTTCAGCCATGTCAGGTGCGTTTGCAGAAGCGGAGTATCATATCCCAGTCTTTCATGGGACAGCTGAATCTTATCTGGCGACGCCTGCAGAAAAGAAATATGATTTAATTATTCTGCATCATGTGTTAGAGCACATGCGTCATCCCGTGGAAATTCTGCGTGCTGTGCGGGATCGTCTTATGACCGGGGGTCGTCTCTTCATTGCGGTACCAGATGTGACACATCTGCAAGAACCGCCGGAAAGTTTTTTTCAGGTTCCTCATTTTACGAGCTTTTCTCCGTGGACCTTGCACCTCGCTCTTTCTGCGGCAGGCTGGAAAATCTTGCGTCTCCAACGAAAACTACGTCCACCGAAAAATGGTATGGAGGTGATGGCTGTTGCTCAGGAAGACGCACGACCACCGCTTGCGCACACGCAACTACTGAAGGGAAATGATCCGGCAAGCGTACAGGCCTACCTCGCGCGTGTGCGACGGATGTATCACGTGATGCGTTACGCGAAACGTCTTGTCTTACGTGTGTTGCCTGCATCTCGTGTTGAGTCATTCAGCCTTGGGTTGAGGAGAGCGGTGCGGCGTGTACGTGATCGTGTATCATAATATTTTTCTATGTCACATCTTGCTATCATGGGGACGGGAATGGTAGGTGGCGCGCTCTATCGTTATTTTCAGGCGCAAGGAAAAGAGGCAGGGCAATACGATCCACCAAAAGGACTCGTGGATACAGGTGTCCTTGCAGTTGCGGACGTGATTTTCATCGCCGTGCCCACGCCGTTTTATCTGGATGGCTCTGGATTTGATGAGACGTTTTTGCGTGCCGCTATGGATGTGATTCCTGGACAAAAAACTGTGGTATTCAAATCTACGATTCTTCCTGGTACGACCGATCGTTTTCAAGAGCTGTATCCGCAACATCGTATCTTGTTTAATCCAGAGTTTTTGACAGAGAAGACCGCGGATTATGACATGCTGAACCCCAATCGCCAGATCGTGGGGTATACGGCACAAAGCCAAGGAGATGCGCAGATGGTGTTAGATCTGTTGCCCAAGGCGCCTTTTGAAAAGGCCATGCCCGCGAAGGCGGCGGAGATGGTGAAGTATTTTGGAAATGCGTTTTACGCATTGAAAGTCGCGTATGCGAATCAGATGTTTGATTTGTGCGAGAAGATCGGTGTGGCGTATGACGACGTCAAAGAATGCGCCATCGCAGAGCCCATGATGGTAGGGGATCGGAAGAATACGCATCTCGAAATCTTTCACAAAGGCTATCGTGGCTATGGGGGGAAGTGTTTACCGAAGGATACGCGCTCCATTATCCAACTCGCAGAACGCGCAGGTGTTGATCTTGCTTTGTTGAAGGCCGCGGAATCGTATAATAATGCTTTAGCAGAGACGCAGGGATTGAATATCAAGTGGGAGGAAGGATCACCGAAGAAAGGATAGGAAGTATTTCGGGATTTGCCAGCGTCGTCATGTCGCTGGCCGTCTTTCCTTCCACGAGATTTCGTAAGACTCTCCGTAAGATTTTTCCGCTTCTCGTCTTCGGAAGGTCAGGTACAAGAAAAAGACGCTTGGGTCGCGCGATGGGGCCTATGGTCGCAGAGATGTGGGCTTGGATGTTTTCGATGGTCGTCGTGTCTGCAACGGTTGCGGTCGCGAGGACCACGAATCCCACGAGATGCTGGCCACTGATAGGGTCAGGTGCGCCAATCACAGCCGCTTCCGTTACGCCGGGAAATCGCGTAAGTGCAGATTCGATTTCTGCGGTACTTAAATTATGTCCAGCCACGATGATCACGTCGTCCGTACGCCCAAGCATCCAGTGGTCACCGTCGTTGTCCACGCGACACCGGTCATGCGTGCAGTAGGCGTTCGGGAGTTGAGAGAAGCATGTTTCGAGGAACCTTTCCTCGTCTCGCCAAATGCCGCGGAGTATGGACGGCCAGGGTTGGTCGATGAAGAGCGTGTCGTCTTTCAAGATGACAGAAACGCCCGGCAGGGGTTTGCCTACGCTTCCGGGTTTTTGTGGTTGCGTCTTGTCGGGTGCGAGCAGGATCATGCCGGTTTCGGTCTGCCACCAGGTATCCATGATGGCACAGCGACCACCGCCAATAATATGATAATACCACTCCCATGCCTCTGGATTGAGCGGCTCACCCACACTTCCAAGCAGGCGTAGGGTCGAAAGGTTGTGGTTATGCGGAAGTGCGTCGCCGTGTCGCATGAACGCGCGGATCGCGGTCGGCGCGGTGTAGAGGATGGTCACACCGTACTTGGCGCAGATTTCCCAGATGCGGTCGGGTTTGGGCCAGTCCAGAGCGCCTTCATAGAGCAGTATAGTGGCTCCTAGGGCGAGAGGACCGTATACGACGTACGAATGCCCTGTAATCCATCCCACGTCCGCTGTGCACCAATATACGTCGTTTTTCTGTGGCTGAAACACGTGGTTGAACGAGGAGACCGCGCCCACGAGATAGCCGCCGGTGCTGTGCACAATGCCTTTGGGCTTGCCTGTTGTGCCAGACGTGTGGAGCACAAAGAGCGTGTCCTCGGCGTTCATGGGTTCTGGATCTACCGTCTTGACGGTCGCGGGCACCGCGCCCCACCAGTGATCACGACCATCTTGCATGGGCGTCTCGTTCATGCGAACGCGTGGCACCACGATGACCGCTGTGACAGACGGACATTCCGCGAGCGCACGGTCGACATTTTTTTTGAGAGGGATGACATTCCCGCGATAATAGGAACTGTCGCATGTGACGACGACCTTGCTCTCCATGTCTTGGATACGTTTCGCAAGCGACTCCACACCAAACCCTCCAAACACCACATTATGAATGGCGCCGATGCGTGCGCACGCGAGCATGGCCACGACTGCCTCGGGGACAAGTCCCATGTAGATGGTTACGCGATCACCTTTGCGCACGCCAAGAGAGACAAGTTGTTGTGCGCATGTCTGTACGAGGGCAAATAATTCTTTATAGGTGATGTGTCGCGTGGTCGTGTCTTCCGCTTCCCAGATGATGGCAATTTTTTCTGCACGACCGTCCGTCACATGGCGATCAACGCAGTTTACGCAAGCATTGAGTTGGCCGTCCTCAAACCAGCGCGTATGCGGCATGTCGCCTTGTGACAGGATGGTCCAAGGGTGTTGCCAATCTAAAAGAGCACTTTGTTGTGCCCAATATTCTTGGGTTTGCTGGTCAAGTGGTTGCATGAAGCAAGCTTATGTTCCTTGCCGACGCAACACAATGCCAATGGTCTTCAGCAAAATCGCGACGTCCAATAGGGGCGAGCGATGGCGAATATAATACAAGTCGTATTGTAATTTGGTGAGATTATCGTCCAGACTAGAAGTAGGTGTGAGAAATTGTACTTGTGCCCATCCTGTTAATCCGGGTCGTGTGAGGTGACGGAGCGCGTAATGCGGCATACGCGCAATAAGCGGCACCACAAATTCCGGGCGTTCTGGTCTGGGGCCGATGAGGGAAAGGTCACCGCGTAATACATTCCAGATTTGTGGGAGTTCATCAATACGGAGTTGTCGAATGATTCTGCCGACCGTGAACAGGCGAGGGTCTGTTTTGGCATCTGCCGTAAATTGCGGCCCGTATTTTTCCGCGTCCATGTGCATCGTCCGGAACTTCACAATTTTGATCAGGACACCATGTTTTCCCACGCGGGTCTGCGTGTAGAGCACAGGCCCTGGAGAGGAGAACTTGATCGCAAGGGCAATGAACGGATAGAGAAGGATGGTGAGCACGGCAAACGGAATCGCGAGAAAAATATCCATGATGCGTTTGGCAGTTTCGTACCAAGTTTTATCCGCTTCATTCAGGTGATATAAAAACCAGGATTGCGAAACATACGACAGCGGAATACGTCCAGTGGTCACTTCTTCAATTTCGGCGCGATCCAGAATGGTCACACGTGCGGCAATGGCACGATACAGCGCGTTTTCCAGTCCTGGATACGCATCGAGTTTAGCGCCACAGACAACGGTAGTTACGTGTTCTTCCTTGAGAAGGCGATCGAGATCTTCAAGACGCGTGCCCCAGCGAATGCCAAGATGAGGGTCAGGGGAACCAGACAAAGGAATAGCGGCCGCGAGATCAAGGCCCAGAGACGCGCTTCCTAAGAGTTTATGGAGAGAGGGCACTTCTTCTGCGGCGCCGATAAAAATCACGCGACCACGGGAAAAGCGTTTATCAATGGATTTGATGAAGAGGAGGCGCCAGAGATAGCCGAGAAGCAAGGAGAACGCAAAATAATAAAAGAGATTCGTGCGTGGTGCAATGCCGAAGAAGGGGAGGAGATAGAAAAAAGCGACAGCCACGGCGAGGTTGGCAATCATGCCCTCTAAATATGTACGGAGTAGTTTGAGCGGTTGATTGACCAGGCCTGTGTCGTAGAGTCCGGCAATATAAAAACCCATGAGCCAGAGGAGGACAACAATGGAGAATGGGATGAAGTGGTCGTGCCACGCATCTTGCACGTTTTGGCCATAGCGGATCCAGAGCACGGCAAATAAGGCGATTTCAAAGGTGAACGCATCGCCGAGCACAAGCAGTCCGCGTTTGAGGTTGTGGCTAAAAGAGATCATATTCGCGTGTTTTCATGCGTTACTGTATGCTTTGTTCGCCTCTTTTGTCCAGAGGAAACCCTGTTTTATGCAACAAAGTACTTTTTGGAAAAGGTTATTTTTTAGCGCTTTTCTGTGGGGAATGGCTCTTCCATGTCTTGCGGCTCCTGTACCGCCTTCTTTGCCAACCCTTGTTCCCGATGATCTTTTTTGGTCCCGTCAGTGGTATCTCCGTCAAATTCATGCTCCAGAAGCATGGGCAGTGACCACAGGCTCAAAAGAGATCATTGTGGCCATGATTGACGGGGGCGTGGACATGGATCATCAGGATCTCCGGGGAGCGTTTTGGACCAATGCCCGCGAGATGCCGAATGATGGTGTTGATAATGATCAGAACGGCTATGTGGATGATGTACACGGGTGGAATTACGTGACAGATAGTCCAAACGTCAAACCCGTATGGAAGGAGGAGCAGTACGAAGAAACATGGAGCCACGGGACCATGGTGGCTTCTTTGATTGCCGCAAAGGGGAATGATGGCCGTGGAATTGCAGGCGTGGCATGGAACGTACGATTGATGCCGCTTGTGATTCTTGGGGCAGAGGGAGAGGGCCAGGTAGATGATTTGGTGAAGGCTGTGCGTTATGCCACGAACCATGGGGCGCAGGTGATCAATATGAGTTTGGCGGGTGATACGTATAGCGAAGAGCTTGAGGAGATGATTCGTCGCGCGCAGGATGCAGGGGTAGTGATTGTGGCGGCAACGGGGAATAATGATGGGCTGGATGGTCTGGATCTGGATACGGACCTTTCTTATCCTGCGTGTTTTGATCGCGGGCCATATCGTCGGTTGATCGGCGTGGGTGGGACAGACACGCTTGATCAAAAAGCGCCGAGTGCAAATTACGGGACACGCTGTACGGATATTGTAGCACCCGGACAAGAGTTTTTTGCCGCACGCCCTTCGTATCCGCATGGGAATAAGGCGACGTCGACAGTGCCTGGCTATGTGGACGGGATGACGGGCACGAGCTTAGCGGCGCCCCTTGTCACGGGGGCGGTCGTGCTATTGAAAAGCGTGCATCCAGAGTGGACGGCTACGCAGATTCGCGAACGTCTCCTTCAAACAGCAGATGCGATTGAAGATAATCTGACATTTTTTCAGCGGAATAAGATGGGCGCAGGCCGCCTCAATATTGGCCGCGCGCTGACAATCGATCGGCCTGTGCTCGTGGCCGCGTCTGCACCAACATCCACCGCCATGACCGTGACGCCGCCCAAACAAGCAAAACGCGCCACCACGCGTAAGCGATCATAGGTTGCCCAGCTTTTTGCGAGAGTGGTATCATAGTTCACGAACTTTTTCTTTTTCCTCCCATGCCCCTTTTTTCTCCCGTAGACCGTAAAAACATCCTTGTGACAGGTGGCGCTGGTTTTATTGGATCGCATCTTTGCGATGCACTCATCAAAACGGCCAATGTCATTTGCGTGGACAACTTTTCCACGGGGACTGTTGCGAATATTGATCATCTCCTCCAGCACCCGCAGTTCGAGCTAATCAATCATGACCTCACAGAACCACTGGACCTGGCGACTTTTTCTGAGCTCGCACGGTTTCATGTGCCTATTCAGGGTATTCAGGAGATCTATCATCTCGCCTGCCCAATCTCGCGACGACATTTTGAGGAGTTTCGCGTGGCAACTGCTTTGACAAACTCTGTGGGCATGAAGCATGTCTTAGATCTTGCCGTGGCAAATAAAGCGAAGGTGCTCTATGCGTCTTCTTCTGTGCTCTATGGGGCGCGTCGTCCAGATCGAGATGCTGTTTCAGAGACAGATCCCTGCAATATCGACCATCTCACGCCACACGGAGCCTACGATGAGGGGAAGCGTTTTAGTGAGGCTATCGCGTGCACGTATGGAGATGTGTACGGGCTTGATGTGAAGATTGCGCGTATCTTTCGCACCTATGGGCCACGGATGAAGGTCTATGATGGCAATTTGCTTCCGGACATGGTGAATGCGGCCTTAGAAGGAAAAGATATTGAATTGAATACAACCGATGATCGGCGGATCTCCTTGTGTTATGTTTCCGATGTGGTGGACTGCTTGATGAAGCTCATGCAGTCGCCTATTGATGTGACAGTGCTCAATGTGGGGTCTGCACAGGATTATCTGTTGTCTGCGGTTGCAGAAAAGATTATTCGGTTGACAGAGACGCCTTCACGTGTGCGCTTTGAGCCAACCAACCAGCCACTGTTTGAGGCGCCGCTCCCAGATATTGATAAAGCACGTCAGATCCTTCATTGGCTCCCGCTTGTTCGTTTGGAAGATGGTCTGCGCCACATGATCGATGATGCTCGTTCTCAACGCCAACGCATAACCTCCTTTTCCTCCTAATCCTATGCCAGACAATGTCGTGTTTGAACGCAAAAATATTCTTGTGACAGGCGGTGCGGGTTTTATAGGGTCACATCTGTGTGAAGAGCTCTTAAAAGAGGGGCGCGTGGTGTGTTTGGACAACTTCGCTACGGGTCAGGAATCCAATATCGATCATCTGCTGAAGAACGCGGATTTTGAGTTTATCCGGCATGATATCAACACCCCATTTGATGCCGAGAATTTTCCGGAGCTTGCTCGCTTTAAAATTAAGTTTCAAGGATTCCAGGAGATCTATCATCTTGCTTGTCCGACCAGTCCGAAAAAATTTGAACAGTTCAAAATGCAGACGCTGTACGCGAATTCCATTGGTATGAAAAACGTGTTGGATCTCGCGGTGCAATACAAGGCGCGCGTGGTACATGCTTCGACGTGCGTGGTGTATGGAAATCGTCCAGCAGATAATCATGGGTTTAAGGAAGAGGAGATCGGGTGTGGGGATACGATGTCTGCGCGTTCGTGCTATGACGAGGGCAAGCGTTTTGCGGAGTCTGTTTGTGCAACCTACCGTCAAGTCCATAATGTAGATGTCCGTATCGCACGCATCTTCCGTACCTATGGGCCACGTATGCCTATTTTTGATGGGCAGATGATTCCGGATTTTATTACCAATGCCATGGAGGGAAAGGACCTAGAAATCTTTGGGGATGAAACCTTCCACACCTCGTTGATCTATGTGAAAGACGTGGTGGATGGCATGATCAAGCAGATGAAGCTCCCTGCCGACGTGGGGCCCATTAATTTTGGGAGTGATGTGGACATGCCGCTTATCGAGGTCGCGCAACGTATTATTGAAATGACGAAATCCTCTTCCAAGGTTGTGTTTAAGCCGGCTCTGCTCTTCATGACACAGCTTGGACTTCCGGATATGACAAAAGGCAAGGAAAAACTAGGGTGGCTTCCTATTGTCACATTGGACACGGGGTTACAGCAGACCATTGATTTTACGATGGCGCATAAACAGCTCCTAGGCTTTCGATCCTTGGGGTAGACGCTCCCTGCATGCGAATAATGCCCCTGGCTTGCTTGCTCGGGGCTTTTAGGGTTAACGTACGGGCATGAAGGTTGTGGCTGTGATGCCTGCGTTTCACGAGGCCCCGCGTATCCAGGCGGCTATTCTTGGCGTACGTCAGCATATTCCCTTGATTGTGGTTGTGGATGATGGATCCTTGGATGGAACCGCAGACCGTGCTCGAGAAGTCGGCGCTTTGGTGTTACGCCACCCGATCAATCGAGGACAGGGAGCCGCGCTCAAAACAGGGACCCAGGCGGCACTCTTGCTGGGAGCGGATATTGTGGTGCATGTGGATGCGGATGGTCAGCACGATCCATCTGGATTACCTGGCCTGGTCGCGCCGCTCTTGTCTGGTGAGGCGGATGTTGTGTTCGGGTCGCGCTATTTAGGCGTTGAGCCACAAGGCATGCCTTTGTCTCGTCGCATGTTGCATCGAGGGATCCGTTTGTTCAATGCATTTGCTCTCGGTATTCCCCATCGTGTGACAGATCCGCAAACAGGCTTACGAGCGTTTCATGTGCGTGCATGGCCGTGCATGGACTTTTCGCAAGATATGATGGCGCATGCTTCAGAGATTTTGCGATTAGTCACCACCTCTTCTTTACGATGGCGCGAGGTGCCGGCGCTTGTGCATTATTCCACGGAAACCCTGGATCGTGTCCAAGGGCAGAAGGCGTGGAATGCGTTTCATATTGTGTGGGAATTATTTTTGGGGAGATTTCGGCGCTAGTCTATGATTATTCAATTTCTTTTAACCGCGGTATTTCTACTCACATTGTTTGTGACCTGGCGCCGCGCACGTCAACAAGCGATTCGTCGTTGGGAGGCGATCGTCTGGAGCGCGTTTTGGTTGGGCGCAACCGCACTTGTGTGGCGTCCGACGTTTTCGACCGTGATTGCGAACTTGGTGGGGATTGGTCGCGGATCGGATTTAATATTTTATCTTTCTATTGTATTATTGTTCGTGTTGGTGTTTCGTCAGTTTGTGGCCATGGATCGGATGGAGCGGCACATCACCTC